>Freddie_p2__coassemble_1463_pt1 | contig 31445 bp, 43 predicted proteins | sample Freddie_p2__metabat2_high_PE_021 | metagenome-assembled genome bin Freddie_p2 | reverse complement strand
AAATTTGAATTACTGTTACTTCCCACCCTCTTTATTGGGGGTGGGAAACTTTAGTAAGTTTATATTTCCGAAGGGCTCTTCTTGAATCAGGCCAAATTGAATGATGGTCAGGCAATAACTCAGTAGCATATACATTGAGCATAGGTTCTGAGAATACTATTTTAATTTCATCTATATTACCCTCAACCACAGAACCTATAGCCGGTGTAACAGACACAATATAAGGACGTTTGGCTATGGAATCAATCCTATCAGTAATAGCGTACATGTGCTCAATAAAAAGAGGCATGAATTCCTTGATGGTGGGATACTGCTTTCTATTGTCAGTAAACCGCTTCATAAACTTCATGGTTTCGTCAATCCATACATATCCTTCATATCCACCTGTTTCCACTACATGCGATATCAAGTACTCGCTCAAATGCAACTCCTGCATGTAGACAATGGTCATAACGGTGTTAAAGAACTCGTTGCCTAATGCATCGGCATCATACCCGGCTCTGTATAATTCATCCTTTACATAGGGGTAAATGCGACGTCCTATTTCTAAGAAATCTTTTTTATTGGCATGGAAAAGTGGGGCTGTGAATGAATGCGACAGTTCGTGGATGAAAGTTCCTGATTTGATGATATTATTCTCAAGCATTTTCTTAGGCGCACAGTTGACACCGAGAATCGGACTATATGAAAAGGTTTTGAATCCCAGTTTTTTCTGTGTCTTAATATCAAGGCTTGAGAAGTTATTGACACCGTATGCAGGACTGATACACACTTTCACTTCCGGCAGTTTTTCTCCATATAATGACATGAAAAGCGAGTCGGAAACTAAGGTTGCTAACTGTTGATTCGCTACTTCGAGGTATTTTTCATACAGTTTAGCATGCTTCTTAAAGAAGGAAGCATAATTGCTTTTCTCATAGAAGTCATCCAATAGCTCCACATATTCAAGAAATGTTTCCTTCGTCCATCTATTGTCATTCTTAGCAAAGTATTCATCCAAGTCAACATGCTGATTTACTTGCAAATGTCCGTTTTCAATGCTTAACAAATGATTGGCAATCGGAAGAGAATTATAGGAAATGACATCAACGTCACCAGGTATATCACGCATCTTCTTGAGAAATGCCATTACCGGATGCGATTTGAACTTGCCAAAAGACTTTTGTATGTCAGAGTAATAAGGTTTATATATGCCTCTGTCAAACTCTTCGCACCCGGCAAGAATCCATGTCGTTGCTGAAAATTCTTCAAGTTCATCCACATAAGCAAATTCATGTTTACTTTGAGAAAACAGATTGATACTTATCAAGAAAAAGAGAATGCAGATTTTTATTATTTTCATAGGAGATATGCTCAAAATAAAACTGATATTTTTCTACCCTACATATTTAGAATTAATGAGACAAAAATACATAAAGTAAACGAATTTCCAAATTTATATCTATTAAAACCAAGGTTCAGCATTACATTCAATCATTATGAATGCATGGGTATTGACAAAATCATTCCAAAACTCAAATTCAGGTTGATAATTAAACCTCCCTCGCCATGGTATCGCTATAGAGAAACTTCATTGTTTGTGCCACACTCTACCCATTGTAGAGAATTTGCTATGTTTCTCCCAACACACGCTGTATTGCATGCCTTTGAACGATTCTATTTATAAGCTGATATTTTCCACCCAATCATCCTGCACTTCATAATGTAGCAAAAACATTTCTTAGCTAGATGTTTTACTGTCTACATAACTATGCTCTAAACGTGATTGCCCGCAAGTGCTCATCCTATGGTGTAGAACTTAAGGAAAAGTCAGACACATCTATCGGTAATATTTATACATAACCAGGAGTTGATTTTATTGAAAGATTCATCGACTGTAGCTGCACAATAAACAGAAGGCTCCTCCACTAAGGGCTGAGCACATTAGCTCTGCAAGTCAGACGAATATGTCTTACCCGATTTATGCTAAACGGTTATGAAACGTGCGTAATTTGTTCGGAATACCTATTTATCAAATAAATCCATTACTCAAAACAGCTGGTATAGGAGATGAGAAACTATTACAATCTAAAACAAGCGTATAGAACCGCTTAGATTCTATACGCTATCATCCCCATGCCCGATTAAAAAGGGGAAGAGAAGTATTTTTCATCTCTTAATATAGGGCAGACGCTATGAATATCAACATAAGGCTGCATAAAGAATTGTATATTCGTCAGAGTCTGACCAACTTTCGGGCTCCATGTCATATCGCTCTAAAAAGTTAGCGCGCGCTTCTTCTTCGGTCTCTCCCAATGCATAACTGGCCGAGCGACCTGAATAGTAAGCCATAAATAATCCATCATCGGTTGCTTCGACAATGATTTGTGTGTCAGTTTCGTATCCCATCTTGAAATAAGTTTGATGTTTTTTACATCGGCAAAGTTCGCTGATACAAATTAAGGGACTATGAACTCAAAGTGATATTTTGGTTAACTCAGCATTACTTTGTAATTTTGTGGTATACTAATATGTACTGATAATTTCAGACTGATATACAACCATTTCATAAGTTCACAGACACATCTTTTTACATAACCCTAAACCTTTATACAGCAATGAATAAATCAAAATTACTGACCATACAGCTATTTATGTTCTGTCTGACATTGACTATTGCATGTTTTCCGTTGAAACTTATAGCTCAAAAGGCATTGGAAAGAGGACTTGAAACAATTAGTCGCGAACGTTCGGAAAACTTGATGTACTTTTTGGCCGACGACTTACTCGAAGGACGCGATGCCGGAATGCGCGGTAGACAACTGGCTGCGCGCTATATTGTTTCGATGCTACGCGAATGGGGAATTGCTCCATTCAACAGCAATGGTTACTATCAGTCCTTTGATATAGCCAAGCTGACAAAACCGCAACGCGGGCCTTGGCAAGTGCATCCTGACTCAATAGCTAAAGTAAAAAGCTATGGTGCACACCACTTACGCCACTTGAATAATATTTTAGCTGCAATACCTGGCAAACGCACCAATGAATACGTAATTGTAGGGGCGCACTATGACCATGAAGGAATAATGCCGGATATTGCTGTTGATGCTATCTACAACGGAGCAGATGATAATGCCTCTGGGGTTGTTGCTGTAATGCAGATTGCAAGAGCTTTTGCAACAAGCGGGCAACAACCTGAACGCACTGTGATTTTTGCATTTTGGGATGGTGAGGAAAAAGGATTACTCGGCTCACGCTTCTTTATACATAATTGGCAAATACCTTCGCAAATAAAATGCTACCTCAACTTCGATATGGTGGGACGCGGACCAGTAAACAATCCTAAACATCTTTCATACTTCTATACAGCCTCGCATCAAGCTTTTGGTAATTGGCTGAAACAAGATATGAAAGAACGAAACTTTGGATTCGTTCCCGATTATCGGGCATGGGACAATCCGGTTGGCGGAAGCGACAATGGAACATTTGCCAAAGCAGGCATTCCCATTATTTGGTACCACACAGAAGGACACCCTGACTACACACGCCCTTCAGATACAGCCGATAAAATTGACTTCGACAAACTGACAGATATTTGTAAAGCATCATTCCTTACGTCCTGGCGGATGGCAAACGAAAGTAGATACTAACAAAAGCGAACACACTACCTGCTATTAAAAACACCGCAAACATATCAACCAACCCCAGTTTTATACAATCAGGCTTCGCTACGATAGCATTTATTCGTAGTGATGCTTGATTGTATGGTATATAGGAATACACTACCCATGCAGACAAAGTAAGTTTGAAAACAGACTGAAACACCTACTCTATTGCCTAAGGATTGAAAAAAGAGAACGGTCCGCCGAAAAGGACTTAATGTGCCCAACCGGACGGACCGTTACAATCAAAATTACCTAAGGACTATCAGTAATACCTACTGACAAAAGACTGAAAACAGGTGTTGAAATGCTATTTTGTTTCCAACATTTGTTCATCTTTTATCAAGGAATGCACTCAAAATTACGAGTTTCGCCAAACTTACAGGGCAAAACATTGTCTATGGCATACTTCGTGCCGCCCTGATTATAGGTTACGACTACAATAAAACGGCAATTTTTAATATCCTTAATGTCATTGCGTTCCTTCAATTCTTGAAGGTTCAGTGTACGCTTGTACTCAACGACAGTATTAGCAGGTATATCAGTTTCGCTAATGATATCACCTGCAGCATTTGTTGCTGTAGAGGCACGCAACACGTTCATATGATTGCTTATTACCTCAGAATCGTAGCTTCCGGAATAGTCTAACTGTTTACTATAGACATTGTCTTCAACTACCCATACAGCCATGCGATACATACCACGAGTAGTAACTGATAATTTGGTATCAAAAGTTACATTACCCTTGTCATCAACTTCGCTCACTGTTGCAGCTATACCTGTGCGCGCAGCAATTTTATTCTGAGCATTTACCATAGCACGAATGGTCTTTGCTCCCATAGTAGGATTGGTATTCTTATTTACCTCCTTACCAAAATTGATGTACATACGCGGATAATTACTTACACCCTCATAGGTACGGACATTTGTTGCAAATCCTGTTTCCAAGGCATCGCGTGCATGGATGGCTGCGAATGCCACATCATCTGGATTGGGATCATTCTCCATAAAGTGATGAATAGATGCAATAACTGGCGGACAATTGCTACACCACGTTCCAGTATACTGGGTAATAAGGCTACGGCGGCGGTAGCGTCCCATGTAGTTAAACGAATAGCGGGTAACCTTACAAGGTGTTCCAAATTCATCATAACCAAGTGTGAGTAAGGTATACGTATTACCTTTACTCAAACCATCAGCAGGAACATCGTGCTTGAGGCTTTTTGTATCGAATAACTGGCTTCCGTTTTGTTCAATATAAGCAGCAGCAGCTACCTCATCAATGAGTTCTTGACCCTTGCTATTGGTCACTACCACATAACGATATTGCTTACATGCGCTCGATGGAGTCAGCGTAAAGGAAATTTGCTTTTCGTCCATTTGATTTACCTGCGCATCAACTGCCACTTTTGCTGTTATGCGACGGAAAACCACACTATCAGCTTGATTAGGTAAAAATTCATACGAGCGGTTGTCCTTACCTAACACAGTAAAAGACACGCCATTGCCATCAGCCGGCTTGCTGTAGGTAACACTCTCTGTACGATCAGTGAGGAAACCCTGTACAGGCTTACCGTCGCGATAAACAACCAAACGTTCGGGATGGCTCTGAGCAAACAAAGGCAATCCCATCAACAAAGCGAGACATAGCGTAATGATTCTTCTCATCGTAGTAGGAATAGATAGATATAAATTAGAATAGTTAACTTACATATCCTGAATTTCTTTCCCCAAGTTCGCCGGGCTTTTCCATATTCTGAATTAAACAGTAAAAAGCTAAAACAACAGCAATCATGAAGCAGAAAATGCAGGCGACACCCGGTTATCTTTTTACTACCGGGCATCGTCCTGCGATAATGTTATTAAATGGTATCAATCTTGTTTTGAAGAAACAATTGTCTTGGGCAAACTGCGACGCATTATATTCTTCTTAAAAGGCTTGATTTGAGTATTCTTGAGAGATTCCAGCAGCATACTCTTGTGTTTGAACTGCACTCCACAATTATCCTTCATGGGAGCAAGTTGTACTACACGCTTGTCTATGTTTTGAGGCATGAAAGGACTTGAGAATGCACGTATGCTCTTACCTTCAGGTTTGAAATCGTACTCATCAATAGGCGAAACACCATCTCTACTCAAACGAATAGATTTGCGATAGGTAGTACCAAAGTTTCCATTTGCATCGGCTGCAACCGCTGCTAGTGTAAGCACTTTACCATACGTACAGAAGAAGTCGGTACGGGGCTGTGTGCGCCGGCTCATCAAGTCGTTGATAAGCACATCTTCCGTAAATTCATCACGATTGGTGTAATCGTCCTCATAAATGTTATAATATACCTTATCACCAGTCGTGGTACTTACCTCTACAGGAAGAATTGCATACTGACGATAGTTATCGAAAATTCCGGGGAACTTCTTGGCTGCATCCTCACCTGCAAAGTACTTATCGCACTTCACAACAACATCAACATCTGATTCTGATGCTTCGGGAGTTTGGAAGGTATAACGTACAAGGTCGGTTGATGCATAACTACCATTAACACCCATGGTAAGAATTTCGTACTTTGTATTGGGTGTCAATGCTGTTAATGGTATTTCTACTTTTTCGGTTCCTGCGGTAATGGCTCCTTGACGAATATACTGGCTGAGGGTACCCTTTACAACTTCATCGTCTTTATCACCATAATAATCGAATGGGGCATAAGTTACAACATAGGGATCATGGTTGCTGGGCGTTACCTTAAGGTCGGCCGAGCGACTGGTAATGTTGCTCACCTCGACAGTTAACTGATTGTCAGAAAGCAACACATCACCGGTTGTTACTTCTTTAATCGTAGGATTACCGCTCAACATGCCACTTGGACTTACACTTAATGCAAAACCTTTATACGGGGTGGCAAACTCCAAATTATTGTAAAGGAATGAAGAAGGACCTTTTTCGGTAATCACTTCAACAGTCTGCTCGCGAGTATAACCATATTGGGCATAAAAAGCAATTATTTCGTTGAGTTGGTTAGCTACTGTATTCAATATTTCTTCTGTAGACAAATCTGCAGAAAGAATATCGTAGTAATAACGATTCATATCATTGTCAGGAGTAACTTCCATCTGCACTTCTACACCATTAACCTGATAGTTAATATCAAATTTCGTATCAAGGCCAGTAGGTGCCGTAGTTGTCATAATTGCTCGTACTATCGGGGTAATGCGCTCCCCTTTAGGCGTTACACCATAGGCGTATATACAATAAGGAGTTGACACTGCTAAATCTTCCCACTCTAATACTGCTGCTCCCTTATGAGAGAAAACTTCAATCGCACGTTCAAAGGTAACCCCAAGTTTTTCGGCACGATCTTTCAAGAATTTGACGTCATCATTATACATGGCATCATCATCTCCATTATATGCATCAGCTTCGCTTTTTGGCAGGATCATTACCAAATAGGACATCTTAGGATCAAGAGGTTTAACCTCTGCCTTCAAACGGCTTTCAGAAGTTGCAAGTTCGCTAATCGTAAATAGTTCGCCTGCTGCAGCCTGTACAAGTTTAACACTTACTGCTTCTGCACCCGTATAATTGAGTGTAATTACCGCACTACGTTCTGCACCGGTTGCATTGGGATCAACAAAGCAAGTTACCTCACCCTTCTCATTCGAAGCAAATTGCGATACCCATGACTGATCGGCCTTAGCTTCAACCGAAACTGAAGGACGAGCGTGCTCTATCTGACATATAATGGTAACTTTACCACCAGCACCACCTACTGATATTTCGTTTTGATCAACATGAATAGCCGGAGGAGTAACAGGTGGATTGTCATCACTGCATGATACTGCTAAACAAGCAAAAACTCCAAGCAGCAATACAGATAACCAACCAAATTGAAAAAAAGATTTCATTGCTAATAATTGCTATATTTTTGTTATAAGGAAGAAGGCAGGTGCGGTCAATCTACCATGACGGCAGATTGACCTTCCTGGCCGTCCTTAATGTTCAAAAATCACGTTATACGAATGAAAATCAGTTACTCTACGGGAACAACCTTGGCAATACGGCTTCCTTGTGCATCTTGTACCCAAATTGCAAAGAACATAGGACCAACTGCCTCGAAGTCTGATTTGCTCATCTGTTGTACAAAGGTATAACCTTGTGCTGAAGTCAAAGCATTGCACATCTCATCATCAAGGCTACGTCCCATCATATTAGCCATAGTAAAGGCTGCATCGGGATCATTTTCATAATCAAAGAGGTCAAGATCCCACTGTGACTGCGGAGAGAAACGATATTTACCTGCAGCAGCTACATTAGTCTTAACTGTTACATAAACATTATAATAGCCATTATCGTCTACTCTTACGCCTTTATCTACAATTGTTATTTGAGGTGCCTGACTCTGCGACTTCAGCGTTTCAAATGGAATTACAAGAGCATCGTAATCATAAATAATTGTAGGATCTGCATTATTTACATCGACATACATAGCCATTAATACGTACTCTGTATCTTGATCGAGATTGGTAATACTAATTTCTTGTGCACCACTATAAGCCATCATTGTCAGATACTTACCAATGTTCATACCATTCTCTACAGCAATGTTATTCCAACCATAGTAGCAGTGAACTACAGGGGCTTGCTCGCCTTCATAAGTTAGATACTCATCGTAATATTTCTTCTTCATCAGGTAGTAGAACCATTTCTTATTCTCATCGTTCGGAGTAATAGTCATCTTTGCTGATGTATACTCAATAGTTATACCTGATGCTGTAAACTTGTCACCTTGTACAGGAGGTTGTTCTCCTTGTAAGGTTCGGAAAATAGTCTTCGTAAACGAACTTGACTTACCTTCAGTCCAGCCAAAAGAAATTAAAGCATAGTCTGTTTCCGATTTCAAATCCTGTACAGTAATCTTCAACGTATCTTTGTGAAGATTTGCTGTAAAATCCTCCTGCTCGTTCATTGCTGTAACTACTTGATCATCACTGAGATTTTCAATTGCAGCTGCTTCAACAACCTTCGCAAAGTAAGCCGTACTCTCATTGTTTGGTTCAACTAAAATATCTACAGCAGAAGTTGTGATATTGCTCACCGAACTTTTCACTTCAAAAGGAACTTCAACATCAGGTTTACCAGGTTCTACAGGATCAGTTCCAGGAGGGGTAACCGGATTTTGAGGATCATCGTCACTACATGATGTCCAACACAAAGCTCCCATTAGGAGGAATAACAGACTCTTTAGTTTCATAAGGCAAGTTTTTAAGGTTAATATTGATTTGATGTATTCTTTTATTATTCGAAACATCAATTTATGAAACATCTCGGTTGCAAATATAGCGCATACTTTTGAAGTTCCAAAAAAAAGTATTCATTTTTTGAGGATTTAGCTCAAATTCTTTCAAAAAACTGCCTTTTGACAGAAATATTACGGCTTTTCGAAAGCAATTAATTCTATATACTTCCCATATGCTGTGAATATAAACTTTTCACCTGACACTTTCTATTATGTCAGCATAAACATTACTATCCTAATCATATACCTATGTTCATATTCTCAGCATTGTTCAAACTACTGATTCAGAATTTATTGATTTGGCTAAATTTAAATAATAACAAACCGAACAAAGGCCGTAGGGGTTACATTTACTGGCTAATTGACTAACGTACTTGCAGGTATAAAGACACATCAAACCATAATTGGAGAAATGCCACTAAACATATTATTGGTGTCCGGTAAAACTTTTATGTCCCAATTGATATTTTAATTTTCTCAAACAGCCGATAAATCGAATGTGTAGGAGCTTCATTGGCATATACAAAACCTTTAGAGTTGATTAATTTGGGCAAATACAGCATCCTCATCCATATATACCCTATAAAAGGAGAACATATTTTATCGGACAGCCAAAATGATTATTCATGTAGGGGGCTTGTCAATGTATAAAATCACTCAGAATAGCCAGTTATACATGTTTACCGGACAGCAATATAAACATATAAAGTGTTGGTCCTTATTTAATACTTGGCAGACACACTTTGGGAGACAGTATCGATACGACAGGTCTAAAAATCGAAACAGAAAGATAAAGGAATTCGAAACTGATGAAGAATAAAAATAATAACTGCCGGTTAAACCTGTTACTGTTCAACCGGCAGTTTATAATTGTTGGTCTGTATTAGTTGGCTTACCAGATGCAATGGCTGCACCTAGTACAAGTTACGCAATATTATTCAGCCTTTGCCTCTTCGGCAGGAGCTTCAGTTGCAGAAGCCTCTGCAGCGGGTGCTTCTACAGCAGCTTTTGCAGCGCTCTTCTTGCTACGACGGGTACGTGTAGCTTTCTTCTTGGTCTTAGCCATGTTCTCATCGAAGTCTACGAGTTCGATGAAGCACATTTCAGCAGCATCGCTGGCACGGAAACCAGTTTTGATGATGCGAGTGTAGCCACCGGGACGATCAAGAACCTTGCTGCGTACCTCACGGAAGAGTTCGGTTACAGCATATTTGTCCTGAAGGTAGCTGAACACAACACGGCGAGAGTTAGTAGTATCGTCCTTGCTCTTGGTAATCAGGGGCTCAACATACTTTTTCAGCGCCTTTGCCTTGGCCAGAGTCGTAGTGATTCTTTTGTGCTTGATCAAAGAGCATGCCATGTTAGAAAGCATGGCCGATCTGTGAGAAGCAGTACGGCTCAAATGATTGAATTTTTTATTGTGTCTCATTTCAGATATTAATCTTTATCTAATTTATACTTAGAGATATCGGTTCCAAACGACAGATTCAGACTCTCGAGCAAATCATCAAGCTCCGTGAGCGATTTCTTACCAAAGTTACGGAACTTAAGGAGATCATTCTTATTGAACTGTACGAGTTCGCCAAGAGTTTCAACATCAGCAGCCTTAAGACAGTTGAGTGCACGAACTGAAAGATTCATATCAACCAACTTAGTCTTGAGAAGCTGTCTCATGTGAAGAACTTCCTCATCGAATTCTTCGTTTTCAGCATCAGCCTTATCTTCGATGGTAATCTTCTCATCAGAGAAGAGCATGAAGTGATAAATCAATATTTTGGCTGCCTCCTTAAGTGCATCCTTCGGGTGAATGGAACCATCCGTAGCGATTTCGAGCACGAGTTTGTCGTAGTCGGTTTTCTGCTCTACGCGGAAAGGTTCTACGGCGTACTTTACATTACGGATTGGAGTGTAAATTGAGTCGATGGCAATATCGTTCACTTCCTGGCAGAACTCACGGTTCTCATCAGCGGGAACATAGCCTCTGCCTTTGTTAATAGAAATTGTCATCTGCATCGTGGCTTTCGAATCTAAGTGACAAATCACTAATTCAGGATTTAACACTTCAAATCCATTGAGAAACTTACTGATATCGCCAGCTTTGAACTCTGTGGAGTTAGAGATGGTGATAGTAGCCTTCTCTGCTTCGTGTTCTTCTACAATCTGCTTGAAGCGAACTTGCTTCAAGTTGAGTATAATGTTGGTTACGTCCTCACGCACACCAGGCACTGAAGCGAACTCATGCTCAACACCTTCGATACGAACGGTATTGATTGCATAGCCCTCAAGCGAGGATAGGAGAATGCGACGTAATGCATTTCCGACAGTTGTGCCGAAACCTGGCTCCAAGGGGCGGAACTCGAATTTTCCGTACTTGGGGTCATTCTCCAACATTATCACTTTGTCAGGTTTTTGAAATGCTAATATCGCCATGAATGTAAGGGGATTATAGATTAGTTTTTAGAGTACAACTCGACGATCAACTGCTCCTTGATGTTCTCGGGGATGTCAGCACGTTCGGGTTTGTGAAGGAGTTTACCGCTCTTCAAGTTCTCATCCCATTCAATCCAAGGATACTTGCTGTGGTTAAAGCCTGCCAGAGAATCGGCAATAACTTCGAGCGACTTAGACTTTTCGCGTACACCAATTACCTCACCGGGCTTAACGCTATAAGAAGCAATATTTACAACGTTTCCATTAACAGTGATGTGCTTGTGGTTTACAAGCTGACGGGCAGCTGCACGAGTAGGAGCAATACCAAGACGGTAAACTACATTGTCAAGACGGCACTCAAGATACTGGAGAAGAATTTCACCGGTAATGCCACTTGCAGAAGCAGCCTTCTTAAAGAGGTTACGGAACTGCTTTTCGAGAACACCATAGGTATACTTAGCCTTTTGCTTCTCTGCGAGCATGATACCATACTCAGAAGTTTTACGACGGCGGTTGTTACCATGCTGTCCAGGAGGATAGTTACGCTTTGCCAACACTTTGTCGGCACCGAAGATAGCTTCACCAAACTTACGTGCGATACGAGACTTGGGTCCTATATATCTTGCCATTTTATCTTTATGTCTTTGTTAAACTGCGATGAATTAAACTCTTCTTCTCTTCGGAGGACGGCAACCGTTGTGGGGCAGCGGAGTCACGTCGATAATCTCTGTAACTGCAATACCTGCACCATGTACGGCACGGATAGCAGACTCACGTCCGTTACCAGGACCCTTCACGTAAGCCTTCACCTTGCGGAGACCGAGGTCAAAAGCTACCTTGGCACAGTCCTGAGCGGCCATCTGGGCAGCATAAGGAGTGTTCTTCTTAGAACCGCGGAAGCCCATCTTACCGGCCGAAGACCAAGAAATAATCTGACCCTCGCTGTTAGCAAGAGACACAATGATATTGTTGAAAGAGCTGTGTACGTGGAGTTGGCCATTGGCATCAACCTTCACGTTTCTCTTTTTAGCTGCAACTGTTTTCTTTGCCATATCTATTTATTATTTAGTAGCTTTCTTCTTGTTAGCAACGGTCTTCTTGCGACCCTTGCGTGTGCGGGCATTGTTCTTCGTGCTTTGACCACGGACAGGAAGACCAATACGATGACGAACACCGCGATAGCAACCGATATCCATGAGACGCTTGATGTTGAGCTGAATTTCAGAGCGAAGGTCACCTTCTACCTTAAACTCAGCGCCAATGATTTCACGAATCTTGGCAGCCTGGTCGTCAGTCCAATCCTTCACTTTGATATCTCTGTCAATGCCGGCCTTATCCAAGATTTTAGCCGAGCTACTACGACCTATACCGTAGATGTAGGTCAGGGCGATCTCGCCTCGCTTGTTCTGAGGGAGGTCTACACCAACAATTCTTATTGCCATATACTTGTTTTATTTATTGCGGAATTTGGTTAACCCTGACGCATTTTGAACTTAGGGTTCTTTTTGTTAATCACATACAGACGGCCCTTGCGACGTACGATTTTGCAATCTGCAGACCGCTTCTTCAATGATGTTCTTGTTTTCATTATGCTTGATTATTTGTATCTGAACACTATTCTTCCTTTCGAAAGGTCGTACGGACTCATTTCTACTTTTACCTTATCTCCGGGAAGGATTTTAATATAATGCATACGCATCTTTCCAGAGATGTGAGCTGTAATTTCGTGTCCGTTTTCTAATTCCACACGGAACATGGCATTGCTCAATGCCTCAACGATTGTCCCGTCTTGTTCGATAGCAGCTTCTTTTGCCATACTAATGCTTTTGTCTTTCTATGTTTTCGATTTCTGCAAATGACGACAGAATGTCAGCCTTGCCGTTATGAATGGCTATAGTATGCTCGAAGTGTGCTGCGGGTTTACCATCACGGGTAACTACCCCCCAGCGATCAGGCAACATTGCCAACTCTGGACTACCCAAAGTAATCATTGGTTCTATTGCAATACATAGACCATTTTTGAGTTGCTTACCTGTACCTTGCCTACCATAGTTAGGGACTTGCGGGTCTTCGTGCATTTCGTGACCTATGCCATGCCCGACAAATTCACGAACAACACCATAACCATGTAATTCGCAATGCTGCTGCACTGCATAGCCTATATCACCAATACGATGGCCTACGATAGCCTGCTCTATTCCTTTGTATAATGATTCTTTGGTTACCCGCAGAAGTTCTTTAACATCGGGAGCAACTTCGCCTACACTGAATGTGTAGCAGGAATCACCGCAAAAACCTTCAATAAAGGTTCCACAGTCAACAGAAACAACATCTCCTTCCTGCAAAGGCTCATCGTTAGGGATACCATGCACCACAACATTATTGACTGAGGTGCAAATGGATGCGGGAAACGGCCCTCCGTACGGATTGGGAAAACCTTTAAAAGTAGGTTCTGCACCGTGATCCCGTATAAATTGTTCAGCCAAAGTATCCAACTGGCGGGTCGTGACACCCGGCTCAACAATTTTTGCTATTTCAGTGAGCGTTGCGCTTACCAACAAGTTGGCTTTACGCAACAGCTCAATTTCGTCATCTGTCTTCAGATAAATCATTCAGACTAAAAATTAATAGGCAGCTACCTTCGTTGAACGTGTGCGGACATGTCCTGCATTAAGCAGTCCGTCGTAGTGACGTACCAGCAAGTGGCTTTCAATCTGTTGTAGCGTGTCCAGTACTACACCGACAAGAATCAATAACGATGTTCCTCCAAAGAACTGGGCGAACTCTTGCTTCACACCAAAAAGACCTGCAAAAGCGGGCATAATGGCGATAAGAGCAATAAAGAGCGAACCCGGAAGAATCAATCGCGACATAATTTCGTCTAAATAGTCAGCTGTGGGCTTACCAGGTTTAATACCCGGAATAAAACCATTATTACGCTTCATATCCTCAGCCATCTGAACTGGGTTCAAAGTAATAGCCGTATAGAAGTAAGTAAATGCTACAATCAGAAGTACGAACACTGCGTTATACAGGATGCTCGTATGATCCTGAAACTGGTTAAGGATCCAACTTCCTCCATTCTTAGAGAAAGTCTGTGCCAATACCAGAGGAATGAACATGATAGCCTGTGCAAAGATGATAGGCATCACATTAGCGGCAAAAAGTTTGAGGGGGATATACTGACGTGCACCTCCTACAGCGCGGTTACCTTCAACACGCTTTGCATACTGTACAGGAACCTTTCGTGTAGCCTTAACCAAAAGAATGGCAAGTGCCATAACAAAAAGGAGTGCGATAATCTCGAAGAGGAACTTAACCAATCCACCACCTTCGGCACCGCTCAATGCAGTAACAAACTCTTGACCAAACGCAACTGGCATACGTGCAATAATACCTATCATAATGATAAGTGATACACCATTACCGATGCCTTTATCTGTGATACGTTCGCCCAACCACAGGACAAACATGCTACCTGCCGCAAGGATAATCGTAGACGAGAACATAAACCAGAATCCATCGCCGACCAGAAATGCTCCTGAACCAGCAGTCTGGGCTTTCAGGTTAATCAGATACGTCGGGGCCTGGAAGAGCAGAATTGCTATTGTCAGCCAACGCGTATACTGGTTGATTTTTCTACGACCACTCTCACCTTCACGCTGCATCTTTTGGAAATAAGGAACAGCGATGGCGAGGAGTTGGATGACAATCGATGCGGAAATGTAGGGCATGATTCCCAACGCAAAAATAGAAGCGTTAGAGAATGCACCACCCGAGAACATGTTCAGCAAGGACATCAAACCTTCGCTCGTTTGCTCCTGAAGCTTTGCAAGGCTTCCGGGATCAATACCGGGGAGCACGATAAACGAGCCGAAGCGGTATATAGCAACAAAGAGGAGGGTAATGAGGATTCGAGTTCTCAAATCCTCAATTCTCCAAATGTTCTTGATGGTCTCGATTATTTTTTTCATCGAAGTAGAGTAGATTAGATTTTTGTAGCCGTACCACCGAGCGCCGTAATGGCAGCTTCAGCGGTCTTGGAGAATGCATGAGCCTCTACAGCCAACTTGACTGTGAGTTCACCATTACCAAGAATCTTCACCAACTGGTTCTTTGAGATGTAACCAGCTTCAGTAAGTTCGGCAATACCGATTTTCTCAAGTCCCTTCTCTTGAGCAAGAGTCTGGAGAGTTGAGAGGTTGATAGCCTTATACTCTACGCGGTTGATATTCTTAAAACCAAACTTGGGAAGACGACGCTGCAAAGGCATCTGTCCACCTTCGAAACCAATTTTTTTGCTATAACCAGAACGCTGCTTAGCACCCTTGTGTCCACGAGTAGAAGTACCGCCCATGCCCGAACCGGGACCACGGCCAATACGCTTTGTGGAGTGAGTAGCACCATTAGCAGGCTTTAAAGTATGTAATTTCATAAAGCTTCGTTGTTTTGAAAATTATTCTACGACCGTTACTAAGTGGTGTACCTTGCGAACCATACCGCGAACATTGGCGTTATCTTCCTTTTCGACAATCTGGTTCATTCTCTTAAGGCCAAGGGCATCAAGCGTACGCTTCTGATCCTTGGGAGCACCGATACGGCTCTTTGTCTGTTGTATCTTAATCGTTGCCATAAATCTTTATCCTCTGAATACTTTTTCCAAAGAAACACCGCGATGCTGCGCTACGGTACGTGCGTCGCGCATCTCACTCAAAGCCAGAATGGTAGCCTTGACAAGGTTGTGAGGATTAGAAGAACCCTTAGACTTTGCAAGCACATCCTTGATACCAACACTCTCGAGAACGGCACGCATAGCACCGCCGGCTACAACTCCAGTACCCTCAGATGCAGGGAGGATAAGAACCTCAGCTCCACCAAAGCGAGCAGCCTGCTCATGAGGTACAGTACCTTTAAGTACGGGAACCTTAATCAAATTCTTCTTAGCTGCCTCTACACCCTTGGCAATAGCTGCTGTTACTTCACCAGCTTTACCAAGACCATAACCGATGACACCATTACCATCACCAACAACTACAATTGCTGCAAAAGTGAAAGTACGTCCACCTTTAGTTACTTTGACAACTCGATTGATAGCAACCAGTCTATCCTTTAACTCTTCTGTATTTACGTTTACTCTGTTTGCCATAATCTAATTAGAATTTAAGTCCGCCTTTACGGGCACCATCAGCAACTTCTTTCACACGACCATGGTAGAGGTATCCGTTACGGTCGAAAACAACCTGAGTGATACCTGCAGCGATAGCCTTAGCAGCTACTGCTTCGCCTACCTTGGCAGCCTGTTCTTTCTTGGGCATAGCTTCCATGCCGAGTGAAGAGGCAGAAACGAGAGTAGAAGAGGTTTCGTCGTTAATAATTTGAACGTAGATCTGCTTGTTGCTACGGAAAACGCTCATGCGGGGACGAGCGGCCGTACCAGAGATCTTATTACGAACCCGATATTTAATTTTTACGCGTCTTTGTTCTTTTTTCGTAGTCATAATCTTACAGATTTAAATTACTTAGCACCAGCGGACTTACCAGACTTACGACGAATCTGCTCGCCCACATAGAGAATACCCTTACCCTTGTAAGGTTCAGGTTTGCGGAAAGAACGGATTTTAGCGCACACAAGACCGAGAAGCTGCTTGTCAGCAGATTCGAGGCAGATATACGGGTTTTTGTTTCTTTCTGACTTCGTCTCAACCTTAATTTCGGGGGGCAACTGAAGGAAGATGCTGTGGGTATAGCCCAAAGAGAACTCCACGAGGTTGCCTTGGTTAGAAACACGATAACCTACACCGACGAGCTCCATTTCTTTCTTGTAGCCCTCGCTAACACCAACAACCATGTTGTTAACGAGCGAACGGTAGAGGCCGTGGAAAGCCTGCTTTTGCTTTTGTTCTACGTTGTCGTTAGCTTCGTCGATGGCGAAAGTGATTTCGTTGTTTTCGATTGTGACGATGATGGAAGGATCAACAGCCTGGCTGAGCTCACCCTTCGGTCCTTTTACAGACACTACATTATCCTTCAGGGTTACTGTTACACCTGCAGGGATGTTAATCGGCAATTTACCTATTCTAGACATTTTGTTCCTCCTATATTAATAAACGTAGCAAAGAACTTCGCCACCAATCTTAAGTTCAGCAGCCTCCTTGTTTGTCATTACACCCTTGGACGTAGAGATAATTGCGATACCCAGTCCATTGATAACTCTCGGCATTTCACGATAACCGGTATAGCGACGCATACCAGGTTTTGAAACGCGAGTAAGGCTCTTGATAGCGCTCACCTTAGTTTGAGGGTGGTACTTAAGGGCTATTTTAATGGTGCCCTGTGAACCATTTTCCTCGAACTTGAAATTGAGGATATAACCCTGATCGAAGAGAATCTTAGTAATGTCCTTCTTCAAGTTCGACGCAGGCACTTCTACCACACGGTGCTTGGCCTGGATAGCATTACGCAAACGCGTAAGATAATCTGCTATAGGATCTGTCATGATGATAATTGTTTAATTAATCGGGACTACCCCGACAATATTAAATAATGATATGATATAAGGATTGTTCTTTACCAGCTTGCCTTCTTCACACCGGGGATAAGACCGTTTGAAGCCATCTCGCGGAATTGAATACGAGAAAGACCGAAAAGGCGAATATAACCCTTGGGGCGACCCGTAATCTTGCAACGGTTGTGCAGACGGATGGGGTTGGCATTGCGAGGGATCTTCTGGAGCTTACGAGCTGCCTCGTAAGCCTCCACAGGATCGTTCGACTTGTTGACAATTTCCTTGAGTGCTGCACGTTTGGCTGCGTACTTAGCTACAAGCTTAGCACGCTTCACTTCGCGTGCCTTCATTGACTCTTTTGCCATGTGATCGAATTAGTTTTTAGCGTTTTTAAAGGGAAGACCGAACTCCTTGAGCAGTGCATAACCCTCCTCATCAGTAGGAGCAGTGGTAACGAACGTAATGTTCATACCGAGGATGCGGTCGATAGAGTCGATGTTGATTTCGGGGAAGATAATCTGCTCCTGAATACCGAGGGTATAATTACCGCGGCCATCGAACTTACTCTCGATACCCTTGAAGTCACGAATACGGGGCAGAGCCACGCGAACGAGCTTCTCGAGGAATTCATACATGCGCTCACGACGCAACGTAACCATCACACCGATAGGCATCTTCTTACGAAGCTTAAAGTTAGCAACGTCCTTACGCGAAACGGTTGCTACAGCCTTCTGACCTGTAATAGCGGTAAGTTCGTTGATTGCTACATCAATAATTTTCTTATCGGCAGTAGCCATACCCAAGCCTTGATTGATAACAATCTTCTTGAGAACGGGAATCTGCATGGCCGAAGAATAGTTGAACTGCTTCATCAGAGCCGGTGCGATGCGCTCTGCGTATTCCTTCTTAAGTTGTGCTGTATTACTCATTACTTGATCTCCTCTCCTGATTTTTTAGCGAAACGGACCAGCTTACCTTCTTCATTCAAGCGGCGACCGATGCGGGTGGGCTTGCCTGATTTGGGGTCTACGACGTTCAGATTCGAAATGTGAATGGGAGCTTCCACCTTCACGATGCCACCCTGCGGGTTTTTGGCACTGGGCTTTTGGCTCTTGGAGACCATGTTAAGGCCTTCTACAACTGCACGCTGCTTGTCTACGAGCACTTTGATAACCTTACCGGTCTTACCTTTGTCCTCGCCTGCGTTTACATAGACGGTATCGCCTTTCTTAATATGTAATTTACTCATTACTCTTGAAATCTTGATTAAAGTACTTCAGGTGCCAAAGACACGACCTTCATGTTGACAGCGCGGAGTTCACGAGCCACAGGGCCGAAAATACGACTACCCCTCAGTTCGCCTGCATTATTGAGCAATACGCAAGCGTTGTCATCAAAACGGATGTAGGAACCGTCAGCACGACGAATTTCCTTCTTAGTACGTACAATCAAAGCCTTAGATACGGTACCTTTCTTTATATCGCTTGACGGGATGACGCTTTTAACTGAAACGACAATCACATCGCCAACTGAAGCATAACGGCGCTTCGTACCACCAAGTACTCGGATGCAGAGAGCTTCGCGTGCGCCGCTGTTGTCGGCCACTGTCAATCTGGATTCTGCTTGTATCATAATTATTTAGCTCTTTCTACAATATTAACTACTCTCCAACGCTTTGTTTTGCTCAAGGGACGAGTTTCCATAATGAGCACGGTATCACCGACGTTGCAGTCGTTGTTCTCGTCGTGAGCATGGTACTTCTTCGTCTTGGAGATGAATTTACCGTAAATAGGGTGCTTTTCTTTGAACTTTGCTGCTACAACAATGGTTTTGTCCATCTTGTTGCTGATTACAACACCCTGTCTTGTTTTTCTTAAGTTTCTAGCTTCCATCTGGACCATTATTATTTGTTAAGTTCAATTTCTCTCAACACAGTCTTCATCTTGGCAACCGTACGACGAGCCTCCTTGATCTGTGAAGGATTTTCCAGAGGAGAGATGCTGTGATTCAGCAGCAACTGATTGTATTTTGCTACCTCGCTTGCGAGACGCTCAGAGAGTTCGGCAGCGGGGATTTGGCGGATTTCTGAAATCTTCATGTTTAGGCGTTTTGGTCGTAATCGTGTCTTACAACGAATTTAGTAGTCACCGGAAGTTTCTGGGCTGCCAGGCGGAGTGCCTCTTTAGCAACTTCGAAAGGTACACCTTCGATTTCGAAGATGATGCGTCCCGGAGTGATGGGGAAAACGTATCCAACGGGATCACCCTTACCTTTACCCATACGTACATCGGCAGGCTTTTTAGTGATAGGTTTGTCCGGGAAGATACGGATCCAGCTTTGTCCCTCACGCTGCATGTAACGCGTCATGGCGATACGGGCGGCTTCAATCTGGCGACCGGTAATCCAGTGCGTTTCCAGACTCTTGATGCCGAAGCTACCGAATGCAAGCTGGTTGCCACGCTGGGCGTTACCTTTGCAACGGCCTTTTTGCGGTCTTCTGTATTTTGTTCTTTTAGGTTGTAACATAATACTCTAACTGAAAAATCTGATTAGCGATTGTTGTTTCTCTTATTGCGGAACTTACGGCCACCATTATTATAGTTACCATTACCGCGGGTTTCCTTCTCCGGAGTGAAGTTGGGAGCGAGATCACGCTTGCCATAAACTTCACCACGGCAAATCCAAACCTTAATGCCAAGGAGACCTACCTTAGTAAGTGCTTCGCACTGGCAGTAGTCGATATCTGCACGGAGCGTGTGAAGCGGAGTACGACCTTCCTTAAACATTTCCTTGCGTGCCATTTCAGCACCGTTCAGACGTCCGCAGATTTGAATCTTAATACCTTCTGCACCGGTACGCATTGCATTTGCAATAGCCATTTTGATTGCACGACGGTAGGAAATCTTGCCTTCAACCTGGCGAGCAATGCTCTTACCTACGATATTAGCATCGAGGTCGGGCTTCTTTACTTCGAAGATATTAATCTGAACGTCCTTATCGGTGATCTTCTTCAGTTCTTCCTTGAGCTTATCTACTTCCTGTCCACCCTTACCGATGATGAGACCGGGGCGAGAAGTGCAAACAGTGATAGTGATGAGTTTCGGAGTGCGTTCGATTACGATGCGGGATACGCTGGCCTTAGCCAAACGAGCGTCGAGATACTTACGGATTTGGCTGTCTTCGAGGATATTGTCGCCAAAGTTGCGGCCACCATACCAGTTAGAATCCCAACCGCGAATAATACCAAGTCGGTTACTGATCGGATTTACTTTCTGTCCCATATCTTAATCTTCAGTTTTAGTATCCACGAACAGGGTTACGTGGTTTGAACGTTTACGAATTCTATAACCTCTTCCCTGGGGTGCAGGACGCATACGCTTAAGCGTAACGCCTTCATCAACGAAAATTTTGGTTATAAACAATTCGCCTTCTTCGGCCTTGCGGTCGTTCTTCTGTTCCCAGTTAGCAATTGCAGAACGGAGGAGTTTCTCAACTACCTCAGAAGCTGCCTTCTTTGAGAACTTGAGCGTGCCGAGGGCACGGTTCACCTCCATACCGCGTACCATGTCTACTACATAGCGCATTTTGCGGGGAGAGGAGGGAACATTCTGCGCTTTGGCAAAATACTGGGTCTTCAGGGCTTCTTTTCTTCTATCAGCCGCTAATCTTTTTCTTGCTCCCATTTATTGATTTTTACTTTGTTGTTTCTTGGATTGAAAGGTCCTGCTTATTTCTTCTTGTTACCAGCATGGCCACCGAACTTGCGGGTGGGGGCGAACTCACCGAGCTTGTGTCCAACCATGTTTTCAGTAACATAAACAGGGATGAATTTGTTTCCGTTGTGAACTGCAACTGTATGGCCTACGAAATCGGGCGATATCATTGAAGCTCTAGCCCAGGTCTTCACCACGTTTTTCTTACCGCTTTCATTCATGGCAAGAATCTTCTTCTCGAGAGAGACTGCGATGTACGGGCCTTTTTTAAGCGAACGACTCATAAATTCTTCTTTGTTTTAGTGCTTGTTACTTTTTACGTCTTTCGATAATGTACTTGTTCGACTGCTTCTTAGGAGCTCTTGTCTTCAAGCCCTTAGCATACAAACCAGTACGTGAACGCGGGTGTCCACCACTCTGGCGGCCTTCACCACCACCCATCGGGTGATCAACAGGGTTCATAACAACACCACGGTTGTGAGGACGACGACCGAACCAGCGTGAACGACCAGCCTTACCTGAGCTTTCAAGTGCGTGGTCTGAGTTACCTACACTACCGATAGTTGCCTTACAAGCACTCAGAATCTGGCGAGTTTCACCTGAAGGGAGTTTGATAACGCAATACTTGCCTTCACGAGAAGTGAGCTGAGCGAAGTTACCTGCTGAACGAACGAGCAATGCGCCCTGACCCGGACGGAGTTCGATGTTGTGGATAACCGTACCCACGGGGATGTTCTGCAAGGGAAGAGCGTTACCTACTTCGGGAGCTGCTTCAGCACCCGACATCAGCTGGTCGCCAACCTTCAATCCATTAGGAGCGATAATATAACGTTTTTCACCATCAGCATAGAAGAGCAATGCGATGCGAGCCGAACGGTTAGGATCGTACTCGATAGTCTTCACAACTGCGGGTACACCGTCTTTCTCACGCTTAAAGTCGATGAAGCGGAATTTTCTCTTGTGACCGCCACCGAGATAACGCATGGTCATCTTACCGGTGTTGTTGCGACCACCTGATACGCGCTTACCGTAAACGAGAGATTTTTCTGGTACGGATGCAGTAATTTCTTCGAACGTACCAATAATCTTGTGTCTCTGCCCCGGTGTAGTGGGCTTAAATTTACGTACTGCCATTATTTATTAGATATTGCTGTAAAAATCGATAGTTTCACCTTCTTTGAGGCTAACGATTACCTTCTTAAAGGCGTTGCTGCGACCGCGTACCAAGCCAGCCTTGGTATAACGAGACTTGTTCTTGCCTGCGTACTTCATCGTATTGATGCTAACAACAGTTACATTGTACAATGCCTCAATCTCGGCCTTAATCTGAAGTTTATTTGCTTCAGGACGTACGATAAAGCCAAACTGGTTAAGCTTTTCCGTAATACCTGTCATCTTCTCAGTGACAAGGGGTTTAATGATATATGCCATATTATCCGTTGCTTCTTTACTTAGTTAGAACAGACTCGATTTTGCTGAGTGCTTCCTCAGTTACTACCATTACGCCAGCATTAAGCACACCGTAAGTATTGATATCGGATGCAATGGCTACCTTAGCCGTCGGAAGGTTGCGAGCTGACAGATAAACATTCTTATCTGAACCAGGAAGTACCATAAGCACCTTCTTATCCGAAACCTTCAGATTGTTGATAATTTCAGCAAAAGCCTTAGTTTTAGGAGTATCGAGTGTAAAATCTTCTACTACTACAATCTCGTTATTCTGAGCCTTATAGCTAAGTGCGCTACGACGTGCCAGTACCTTGGTCTTTTTATTGAGCTTAAAGCCATAATTACGGGGCTTAGGACCAAATACGCGAGCACCGCCTACCAAAACGGGAGAATTAATATCACCACGACGAGCACCGCCGCCACCCTTCTGACGTCCGAGCTTACGGGTAGAACCGCTCATTTCACTTCTTTCCTTCGACTTAGCTGTACCTTGACGCTGAGCAGCAAGATACTGCTTCACATCGAGGTAAATCACGTGGTCGTTCGGCTCAATGCCAAATACGCTGTCATTCAGCGTTACCTTGCGGCCGGTATCTTCACCTTTGATATTGAATACACTAACTTCCATTGCTTACTTCTCGATAATTACGATTGAACCTTTGCAACCAGGAACAGAACCCTTAATCAAAAGAAGGTTATGTTCGGGGATTACCTTTAACACTTTCAAGTTTTGTGCTGTAACGCGGTCGCCACCCATTTGGCCACCCATTCGCATACCCTTGAATACCTTTGCGGGGTAAGAACATGCACCGATTGAACCGGGCTTACGCAAACGGTCATCCTGACCGTGAGTGCTCTGACCTACACCACCGAAACCATGACGCTTCACAACGCCCTGAAAACCTTTACCTTTTGAAGTTCCTACAACGTCTACATATTCTACGTCGTTGAAAAGCTCAACAGTAAGCGTATCGCCAAGGTTCAATTCTTGTTCAAAGCCCTTAAACTCAGCCAAGTGACGCTTGGGAGTAACGCCAGCCTTCTTAAAGTGGCCCATCAAAGGAGCTGTCGTATTTTTCTCCTTTGCATCCTGGAAACCAACCTGAACGGCTGCATAGCCATCTTTCTCGACGGTCTTAATCTGCGTCACAACGCAAGGACCAACTTCGATAACAGTGCATGGTACATTCTGACCCTCGGCACTGAACACGGATGTCATTCCGATTTTTTTTCCTAATAATCCTGGCATTTCAGTCTTATGTTATTATATAAAAATAATTTGTTTTGCTATTCCGTCGCCCATAATTACTGTTTCAAATCTGGGTCGGAGGGTTATTACTAACCTGGAGCAATGCTCCGAAACAAAGCAGGTTTCCAACGTTTCCTACTTTCGGTGTGCAAAGGTACTACTTTTTAAATTCAAAGCAAAGTATTCCTTATTATTTTTTTGAGAATCAGCATTTTTTAATGCTTTATCCCATTTCTAAAGTAGCTTCGCGCAATTTTTGGCACATTTTCTGCTCTATACACCTTGTTTCAGCCAATTAGGAGCTATTTTCAACGAACCCATACTAACTGTGTGCATACATCTACTTCTCTACTTCTAGAAAAGAAAGCAATACCACTGGACTGCAAGGATTGAGTCATGCAATTATACACACTCTATTAAGAATCACACATCTCTAACTCGTCACTATCTACATGGTGTTTTAATTTTGGATTACATAAAGAGATACATGCGGCTTAAACAACCATTCTTCCCTACATTGTCTTTAACATGAACGATTATAAAACAACATCCCCGCCCGATTCTACCCCGAACAAAACCTACCAGGGTTTTACCATAATAATATTCGCTTGGTTGCTAATTCACTCGCCAAATACGATTACGAAACTACCTTACTTACAAATTTAAGCAAAAACTTAAAGAGAGAACATACTTCCGTTTTCTACTTTCCTCTAACCTAAGCCGGTTATCTTGAATATACTCTCTAGCTTGAGGATTTTCGGAGAATTCCGTCCGTTCGAGCTATATAGACTGCCCATTGTGTTTGTCAAAGTCACCTCAACCTGTTCTATTCCGTTAAGCACAGACTCCTGCGGATAATAAAGCCCGCAACCACTATCATAATACACGCTACCATCGCCTATCTGCACATAAGTTCAGGTAAGACAACTTCTATCCACAGAATGTGGAAAGGCCAAATTATTCCAAGGCGTTACTTCCCCTGCATAGCCTACCCCTTCATAGAAATTGAACAAAAGCGGGCATCTGAATAATCTAATGGCTCGGTTGGAGTGAAGTAATAAATTCGGGACACATGCAGCCTGTTGTGGAATTTTCTTCGCCCCAGCCACCGCAATCAACGAGACCATACCTTCGCAGGGACTGATAACGTTATCCCCTGATTCATTTATCCCTTCCTCTTGATAGTAAAAGTTTTCGAAGGTGAACACCTCATTCTGCCACCAGACATAATCAAACACCAGGAATTCATACTCATGCTTTAGTGCCCGCGCAAAAATTTTACTACTTTCTACGAGAGGCATAAAGTACAGCTTCTTAGTCATGGAATCTTTTCTGGTGTCGAATTCCGGAAACACCTCTTCACTATTACCCAACGCCACACCTTTTTAAAAACAGCCAACCCGTAAGTAGAGAGTAAATGAACACAGCAAGAAAAGAAAAGCCCTCCGATGTACACATGCATGCACATCGGAGGGCATATAGCGTTAGCTTGAACGAAGGACTACACCTTGATTTCAACCTCAACACCACAGGGCAACTCGAGCTTCATGAGCGCGTCAACAGTCTTAGCAGTTGAACTGTAGATATCGATGAGACGCTTGTATGAAGAAATCTCGAACTGCTCACGGCTCTTCTTATTAACGAAGGTAGAGCGGTTCACAGTGATGATACGCTTGCGCGTGGGAAGGGGGATAGGACCGCTGACAACAGCACCGGTAGCCTTTACGTTCTTAACGATCTTCTCTGCAGACTTCTCTACGAGGGTATGATCGTAGCTTTTGAGCTTGATACGGATTTTCTGACTCATATTAATTTTTAGAATGAAAAGCCTAGGAGGAAAATGGGATAAGAGTCATTCGTTATCCCATCCCCTTACCTGGCAAAAAGTTATTTTTATTGGGAATTTACTTGATGAGGTCTACACGGCCCTTCATTTCCTCGAGTACGGCACGGGCAATGCTCGACGAAACAGGTGCGTGATGATCGTACTGCATAGAACTTGTTGCACGGCCTGAAGTAATTGTACGGAGAGCGGTTACATAGCCGAACATCTCTGCGAGGGGCACAGTAGCCTTCACTACACGAGCACCCGAACGAGCATTCTCCATACCTTCAACCTGTCCACGACGCTTGTTCAAGTCACCAATAACGTCACCCATGTTCTCCTCGGGAGTAACAACTTCGAGCTTCATCATAGGCTCCATGAGGCAGGGACCTGCCTGAGAGCAAGCGTTCTTGTAAGCCTGAAGTGCAGCAATTTCGAACGAAAGCTGATCTGAGTCAACGGGGTGGAACGAACCATCGAGCAACTCAACCTTGAGGCTGTCGAGGGGGAAGCCACCGAGCACACCGCTCTTCATAGCTGCCTCAAAGCCCTTCTGTACAGAGGGGATGAATTCCTTAGGAATGTTACCGCCTGTTACCTTGTTAACGAACTGCAGACCACCTTCCTTGAAATCCTCATCAACGGGACCTACATTCACGATGATATCTGCGAACTTACCACGACCACCCGACTGCTTCTTGTAAACCTCGCGAAGGTTAACAGTCTTGGTAATGGCTTCTTTGTAATTAACCTGAGGCTTACCCTGGTTACATTCTACCTTGAACTCACGTTTCAGACGATCAATAATGATATCGAGGTGAAGCTCACCCATACCCGAGATAACGGTCTGACCCGACTGCTCGTCGGTCTTCACCGTAAAGGTGGGGTCTTCCTCAGCCAATTTGGCCAAGCCCTGCGAGAGTTTATCAAGGTCCTTCTGAGTCTTAGGCTCTACAGCGATACCGATAACGGGATCGGGGAAGTCCATAGATTCGAGAATGATGGGTGCGGTTTCATCACAAAGGGTGTCACCTGTGCGGATGTCCTTAAAACCTACACCAGCACCGATATCACCAGCGCCAATCACCTCAACCGGGTTCTGGTGGTTAGAGTGCATCTGGAAGAGACGCGATACGCGCTCCTTCTTACCCGAACGCACGTTATAGATATACGAACCGGCCTCTACCTTACCCGAGTAAACACGGAAGAAAGTAAGACGACCTACATACGGGTCAGTTGCTATCTTAAATGCCAAAGCAGCGGTCTTATCATCTTCGCTGGGTTTACGTTCTTCTTCTTCGCCGGTAGTGGGGTTAACACCAACAATATTAGGAGTATCGAGGGGAGAAGGAAGGAACATGCAAACGTAGTCGAGCAGCGTCTGTACACCCTTGTTCTTGAACGAAGAACCGCAGGTCATAGGCACAATGTTCAGAGCGAGCGTACCCTTGCGGATAGCAGCTACGATTTCCTCCTCAGTTAGACTCTCAGGATCCTCGAAATACTTCTCCATAAGCGTTTCGTCCTGCTCAGCTGCGATTTCAATCATCTTGCCGCGCCATTCGTCGCACTCATCCTTGAGTTCAGCGGGAATCTCCTCTACATCGTATTCAGCGCCCATGGTCTCGTCGTGCCACAGGATAGCCTTCATCTTGATGAGGTCAACAATACCCTTGAAGTTCTCCTCTGCACCGATAGGTACAGCAATCACACAGGGAGTAGCACCGAGCACGTCCTTCATCTGACGTACCACCTCGAAGAAATCGGCACCCGAACGGTCCATCTTGTTAACATAACCGATACGGGGAACATTATACTTGTCAGCCTGACGCCAAACGGTTTCAGACTGGGGCTCAACACCACCGACTGCACAATACGTAGCTACGGCGCCGTCGAGTACACGCAAAGAGCGCTCAACCTCGGCGGTAAAATCAACGTGTCCCGGAGTGTCAATCAAGTTGAACTTATACTTGTTGCCATTCCAAGTCCAGTAAGCCGTAGTAGCTGCCGAAGTAATGGTGATACCGCGCTCCTGCTCCTGGGCCATCCAGTCCATGGTAGCCGAACCGTCGTGGGTCTCACCAATCTTGTGTGTCTTACCCGTATAGAAAAGAATACGCTCTGAAGTGGTAGTCTTACCGGCATCGATGTGAGCCATGATACCGATGTTACGGGTCAAATGTAAATCTTGCTTTGCCATCGTTGTATTGTGTCGCTAAAATTAGAATCTGAAGTGTGCAAATGCACGGTTAGCCTCAGCCATGCGGTGCATATCTTCCTTACGCTTGAAGGCACCACCCTGTTCGTTGAAGGCATCCATGATTTCAGCAGCGAGCTTGTCGGCCATAGTTTTACCACCGCGCTTGCGTGCAAAGTTAATCATGTTCTTCATAGATACAGACTCTTTGCGGTCGGGACGGATTTCCGTAGGTACCTGGAAGGTAGCACCACCGATACGACGGCTCTTAACCTCAACCTGGGGAGTTACTTTATCAAGAGCTGCCTTCCAAATTTCGAGGGCACTCTTCTCCTGATCCTTCATCTTCTCGCCTACAATCTCGAGAGCCTTGTAAAAGATTTCGTAAGAAACTGACTTCTTACCATCGTACATCAGGTGGTTAACAAACTTGGAAACCTTCTGGTCACCATACACGGGATCCGGAAGAATCACACGCTTTTTAGGTTTTGCTTTTCTCATTGTGAGTGAAGTTGGTTTTGTTAGGGCTGCAATTCAGTTCTTCAATTCCACATCTGGACATTTACTCAACCTTGTGCAAACCAATAAATAATTAAAAAAGGAGCGGAAGCAAAGGACTATCTGCTTAAACACATGGGCCTCTACCCCGCTACCTACATTTTTTACTTCTTAGCGGCCTTAGGACGCTTAGCACCATACTTAGAACGACGCTGAGTACGGTTAGCCACACCGGCAGTATCCAAAGTACCGCGAACAATGTGATAACGTACACCCGGAAGGTCCTTTACACGACCACCGCGAACGAGCACGATGCTGTGCTCCTGCAAGTTGTGACCTTCACCGGGGATGTAGGAGTTCACCTCCTTGGAGTTGGTCAGACGTACACGGGCAACCTTACGCATTGCTGAGTTAGGCTTCTTCGGCGTAGTTGTATAAACACGCACGCACACACCACGACGCTGAGGGCATGAATCGAGTGCAGGAGACTTACTCTTGTCTGCAGCAACACTTCTACCCTTTCTTACCAATTGTTGAATAGTAGGCATTGTTTGATTTTTTAATTTGTTATATATATATTTTTGTTGTATTCTTGAGAGACATAGGTGCACAATACACCTTTCGGGCTGCAAAGTTACGAACTTTAATCCGAACACGCAATAAAAGGTACATGCTAAATTGCTAAAACTTAGCAAAAGATGGGGTAGAAAGCTCATAAGGGGGGGGGGCATGCCTGCATTTTGTCTCATTCGCAAGGGCTTTGCAGGCTTCCACAATGCTCGAGACACACTTTTTAGGAAGCAAAAGATGTTTGATGAATGAGAGCTATATAATGGTCAATCAAGTGCATCCACCCCACACATTGCCTGAAACACGCAACAACACTGCACAAAATTCACCATGAACTCCTTTGATAAACGATTTGCGTGACGCATTGCTGTTCCATACGGATGTCTACTTACAACACCTATTATATAGAACAGGACCAGACGCATAATAACTCAGCGCAAATACTCACCCACAACTCCTATTATATATATAAGGAGTATACTTTGCCTAACTTGCTCCTACATGCCTTATGTTTTATACTTCATCTTTCCCCACTACCTAAAGCAGGATAATGGACAGAAGATTACTCCACCCATAACATCTGAGCATTCATAGAAATCCAGCAAGTAAATTCAGCCGTTTACGATACCCGGAAAGACTATCGAATGGATGAAGAGGTAGACGAAGAAGTAGAAGGTTCCAATTTGCGCGCTGTAACCCCTAAGAGGTATTTGGCCGTAAAAGCATGCGATGCGAGCAAACGAACCACGTCAATAAGCAAACCGAGTATAAGCAAGGAACACCCTGGGGCGAGTACAAAGTTGAAGACTACAAACGAGGCGCCATCCATATTAAAATAAGGAGCCATAACAATTTCAACCAAAAGCACTTGCAACACATAAAGCCCCAGTGTTTGCCTTCCATACCCTGCAAAGGCTTCGGAAAGCCAGCCGGAACGAAAGTTAGCCCAACGAAAAAAACTAATACAACACATTGAACCGGCCAAGCCGGTAAAAATGCGATGCAGGCGCCAGCCAAACAACTCAAGAGCCATTGCATAGTCGCCACCCTTAAAGCTGTCTGTCAAACTAGGCACATTGACGGCCTCATTGGGCTGCGACATAAAAAGCACTACAAATACCAAGGCCGACCCACCGCACCAACGTGCGGGATGGCGCTCACCGGCGCCGCTACGCGACAACCACACGCCAGCAAGGAAGGGGACTAGCAAGTAACGGAGTTGCAGAAAGGGCAGAAACTGTGAGAGCAGAAGCAGCAAGCCCCAAGCAGCCCATCCTCCACGCAGCCATTTGCCCAAGGCTAGAAGCACAAAGCAACAGAACAGCGACTTAAGGAACCAAAACCAGTGAGTAAGACAGTGCAACAGGCTAGTCAGCGAATAGTCTATTGCACGCTGGGGATCAATAGCCTCAAGTTGTGTGACATAAAGCACCACCCCCCAGGCCACACAGGGCACAATGAGTTGCATAAAACGCTTGCGCAACATCGGAAGCACCGGACGATCGAGTGACGTACCAGAAAAATAACCCGATACCATCATAAATAAGGGCATATGAAAGGCATAGATAAAACGGTATACGGGTTCGGATTGCGGGTCTGTTGATAGAAAATACTGGATGACGTGTCCCCACACTACCAAAAAAATAGCGAAAGCTTTCAAAAGGTCGAACGATAAGATGCGCGATGCTGCCATATTATTATCACTTAATCGATAGAAAAGCACCAAGCAAGCGTTTCGCGGCACCATATCTGGCAAAAACTACTGTTGCCACTACACCAAATAACCTCTTGCTCCGGTCAAACGGAACAAAGATACAATAAGATACCTTCACTCCGCAGCAAATTTATTATTAAAAGTCTAATCCATTGAAAACAAATACGTTTCCTATGATTAGACTGTATCGTTGGAATTACTAATCTTAGTGCTGCAAAAAACCTAAACAAATTCCCACAATTACTATATGAAGACAAAAATAGCGATTAAAAATCAAAACATAACCTCTTCCGGAGGAATTTTTCTAGTAGAAGTCATCTAAACTTATTGAGAAAATATAAAATGGGAGATTTTTGTATCTTT
>Freddie_p2__coassemble_1438_pt1 | contig 33318 bp, 18 predicted proteins | sample Freddie_p2__metabat2_high_PE_021 | metagenome-assembled genome bin Freddie_p2 | reverse complement strand
TGGACTGCAAAGTTCTGAACAATGAAGATTTAATGAAATATGGGGTAGGTGGGATAGATACAATGGGATGGATACGGTATATTGAAAATTCGGGCTCTTACCGTTTAAAAATAAAACAAGCAGGCGGCTGCCTTCTGCAAATTGCAGTGGCAGCCGCCTGAATAGCATCGTATTTAATGCATTGTCAATATGTCTGAACGAATAAAAGCCGCATTACGCTTCTTCAATATGCCGTACGATTCCGTTTTTGGCTTCTTGAATAAAGTCGAGAATTTTTTGGATTTCATCGCTCATTGGAATCTGCTCCGGAATTTTGGTTACAGCATCCTGTAAGCTAAAGTTGCCTGTGTAGATGATGCGGTAAGTATTGGCAATATGGCGCAAAATGCGGTCGGTAACCTTGAAGTGTTTTAGAACGACCGTGTTAATGCCATGGTACGAAGCCGGATTTCCACCCAAAATGACATAGGGAGGAACGTCCTTTTGTACGCGGCAGCCGCTTTGTATGAGAGAGAAACGGCCCACCCGGACATGTTGCTGTACTACTACTCCATTGCTTTGGATAGAGTAGTCGTGCAGTTCGCTTTCGCCGGCAATACACGATCCGATGCCGACAACACAATGGTTAAAGATGTGTACGTCATGGCAGATGTGAGTGCGCTCCATCAAAAAGTTGTTGTTTCCGATGGTCGTAGCCTTGTCTTCGTACGTACTGCCGGCAATCACTACGTTCTCGCGAATGCGATTGTTATCGCCGATAACTACATGAGTTTTTTGTCCTTCGACAAAGTGAAAGTCCTGCGGTGTGGAACCGATAACAGCATTTTCATAGACAATGTTGCCAGTACCCATTGTAGTGCCTTCGAGGATGCTTACATGTGGCTTAATGACGCAGTTGTCGCCAATGATAACCCCTTTATCGATATAGGCAAAGGGTCCTACTTCAACATTCTTTCCCAGTTTGGCTTCGGGATGTACATAAGCTAATGGACTGATCATGGTTTTGAAAGGTTGCGACAATGAAATAGAATGAACAGAAGAGGCTACGATATGCTTCGTGCCTCTTCGTTCTTCTAAATTGTCTGGTTAGTTTTTATTTTCAGAGGCATTGATTTCTTCGGCCGTTTCGCGTCCGCCGCCTAATGCCTGATAGAGCGAGATGGCAGCTTGAACCTTGTCGAACTTATCGGAAATCAAGTTGAGCTGAGCCTGAATGAGACTTTGCTGTGCCGTCAGTGTTTCAAGATAAGAAGTTGTTGCACTATATTGGAAAAGTTGTTTGGTATTTTCCAATGTTTGTGTCAGGGTTTCTACCTGTTTTTGTCTGCTTTCCTGCTGGAGTTCTGCAGAGTGGTACAATGCTAAAGCATCGCTTACTTCCTGTCCGGCATTGAGAAGAGCCTGTTCAAATTGTACTTGCGCATGCTCATACTGCAGTTTGGAAATTTTGAGTTGAGCCATCAGTTTGCCGTTAGCAAAGATAGGCTGTGTAAGCGAAGCCAGTGCATTGGCCAGAATTTTGCCCGGGTTGACGATTGCACCGCCAGCGGAATTGGTCCATACTCCCTGACCTGTAATATTCAGGCTGGGATAGAAGGCTGCGCGAGCAATGTTTACGCCATAGAAAGCCTGTGCCAACTGTAATTCGGCAGCCCGTACATCGGGGCGGTTTGAAAGCAGTTGAACGGGTACACCAACCGAGTAGCTTGCAGGGAAAGCATCGGCATTGAAAGAACCACGCTCAATGGTGTGGGGGGCTTCGTGCAACAGACTGCAGAGGGCGTTTTCGGCCTGTGTGATGCTTTGCTTGAGAGCGGGTACCGAAGTGAGCAGGTTGTAGTAGTTGGCTTTAGCTTGTCCTACAGCAGCCTCGTTGGTCATGGCCCCTTCTTTCATAAGTTCCATGGCACGTACGTTTTCGGCCCAGATTTTAACTGTTTCTTCGGTAGTTTTGAGTTGCTCGTCGAGCATTTGCAAGGTATAGTACAAGTTGGCAACGGCAGCTATGATGCTTGTACGTGCAGCTTGTTTGTATTCCTTGGTCATTTCGACAGCGGTTTGTGCTTGCTTCTTATTGTTGCGCAGGCTGAACAGGTTAAACTGCCAACTGGCTGTGAGGGGCACATTGTAAGTTTTGGTAGCTTTGCCAAAGTCCCAGCTTGAAAGCGTACCCTGAGGGCTAAACGTTAGCGAAGGATAATAGGCAAGGCGAGCAATTTTGAGCGAAGCCTGTGCTTGTTTTACCGAGATTTCGGCCGAATGTAAGTCGGTGTTGTTAGCCAGAGCTTTTTCGATGAGCGCCTGCAAGTGGGGATCGGTGAATACCTGCTGCCAGGGTGTGTTGCCAAAGTTGGCAGTATCAGCTACAGCCTGGGTAGCTGTGTTGTCGCGATACAACTTTTCGATGCCGTTGGTCACCTCGGCCGGGCGTTCGTAGTTCTTCATGATGCCACAGCTGCAGAGCAGGGCAGAGCAACCCATGATGTATAATAAATTTTTCATTATTGCGTTCTTAGGGTTTTGTGTTCAAGGGCGCACATTGTGAGATGACTGAAATGCGTTAAGGGCACTTGGATCAGAAACCTAAAGTGCGCCCTTGAAGCAGAACTGATAATACCTTATTTAGAGTACTGTTCGATGTCGGAGTTGGCATCGGTGTTATCGATATCCTCCCAAGTCATTGGTTTGAACTTTTCTTGCAGAGACTGGAAGATAACGAATAGAACAGGCACGATGAAGATTTGGCAAATCATACCAATCAACATACCGCCAATTGCTGTAGTACCGAGTGAGCGGTTACCATTAGCACCTACACCGAAGGCAAACATGAGCGGGAGCAAACCGATAATCATGGCAAGTGAGGTCATGAGGATAGGACGGAGACGGGCACCGGCACCTAAGACTGCAGCCCATGAAATGCTCATACCCATTTTACGGCGGTCGAGAGCGAACTCTACAATCAGAATGGCATTCTTAGCCAATAGACCCATCAACATAATCAACGCAATTTGTACGTAGATATTGTTGGCAGCCTCACCAAAAATGGGAACAATGCTGTTAAGAGCACCCATACCTTGAATGAAGATGAATGAACCGGCCAAACCGAAAGGTACTGAGAGCAATACGGCAAGCGGCAAAATGTAGCTTTCGTACTGAGCAGAGAGCAACAGATAGATGAATACGAAGCAGAGCAAGAATACAATTGCTGTTGTGCTTCCCGAAGTTTGCTGTTCCTCGCGGGTTTGTCCTGAGAATTCGTATGAATAACCCTGGGGCAAATATTGGCTGGCAACTTCTTCGATGGCTTGGATGGCCTGACCAGAAGTATAACCGCTGGCGGGGTTACCATTTACTGCCATGGAGGTGTACATGTTGAAACGGTTGATGTTATCAGGACCATAAGCAGGCTTGATGGTCATGAATTCGGTAATCGGAGCCATTTCACTACCATTGCGTACTTTAATCTTATAAAGACTTTCGAAATCAGCACGGTCGGCTTGTTCGCCTTGAATCATTACGCGGTAAAGCTTACCAAAACGGTTGAAGTTAGAGGCGTAAAGACCACCATAGTATCCCTGAAGAGTGGTGAGGATGTCGCGGGGTGAAAGGCCTGCGCGCTTACACTTGGCGGCATCAATATCAATCATATATTCGGGGAAGTTGGGGTTAAAGGTGGTTTGAGCTGACTCAATTTCGGGGCGTTTCTCCAATTCGGCGAGGAAGTTTTTAGCTACATCGTAGAATTTGTTGATATCGCCACCGGTACGGTCTTGAAGGTTCATGGTAAAACCATTGGTTACACCGTAACCCGAAATCATAGGCGGCTGGAAGAAGAGTACCTGTGCATCCTTGAATACATCGCGTGAGCGGAGGTAAAGGTTGGCAAATACAACCGTTGAACTTTCCTTCATTGAGCGTTCTTCCCAGTTCTTGAGTTTGATGATGAAAGAACCATACGAGGGACCTTGACCACCAATAAAACTATAGCCGGAAATTACCGTACTCATTTCGACTGCAGGTACTGAACGAACGAGGCTGTCTACACGATTCAGGTATTCTTCAGTGCGGTCCTGCGAGGTACCGGGAGGCATTGTTACAGCACCCATAATGGTTCCGGTATCTTCGTTGGGTACCATGGCTGTAGGTGTGATGTTCATCAACCATACGAGGAGTGCAATAGAAGCACCTACAATACCCAAAGAAAGGGTGGGGCGCTGAATGAACTTCAGAATATCCTTCTTGTATCTCTTCAAAATATTTTCGTAAGAATTGTTGAAGGAGTTCTGGAACTTTTTAGTTGAAAGTCCAAGCACACCGAGGATAGATACGATGGAGAGAAGGATGGTGATGATGGGGTGAGAGTCGAAGTTGAAACCACCGAAAATCATGCCCAGGATAGCAATGCAGATGAAGATAAGCGTTACGCTGGGGTGCAGGATACGGCCAATGGCTTCGGCATAACGCTGGTACATGGTTTGGCCGGCAGCTTTGTAGGCTTTGCCCATACGTTGTTTCAGCGAATCGCCTTCTTCGCCCTCTTTGTGGTGAGGCTTAAGCAAAATGGCGCAAAGTGCAGGTGAGAGCGTCAAGGCATTCAGTGCAGAGAAACCGATAGCAATGGCCATCGTTAAACCGAACTGACGGTAGAAGGTACCTGCTGTACCCGACATGAAACTTACCGGAACGAACACAGCCATCATGACCAAAGTAATGGATACGATAGCACCGCCTAATTCGCGCATGGCGTCGATAGATGCCTTATGTGAGGAGGTGTAACCCTGATCGAGTTTGGCGTGTACACCCTCGACCACCACAATGGCATCGTCGACCACAATAGCAATTGCTAAGACCATTGCTGAAAGTGTAAGCAAGTTGAGCGAGAAGCCAATCAGGTAGAGTGCAAAGAAGGTACCAATCAAAGCCACGGGGATGGCAATGGCGGGAATAAGGGTAGAGCGGAAGTCTTGCAGGAAGATATAAACCACAATAAAGACAAGAATAAATGCCTCAATCAAGGTTTTGATAACTTCATGAATAGATGCGAAGAGGAAGTCGTTAACGTTTTGTGCCACCATGATGGCCATACCGTCGGGAAGGTCTTTTTCGCAGTCTTTCAAAAGGGTTTCAATATCCTTTACAATCTGGGTAGCGTTTGAACCGGCTACCTGCATGATGATGGCCGAAACAGAAGTATGACCATTTACCTTACCTGAGAAGGCGTAAGAGCTACGTCCCAATTCAATACGTGCCACATCTTTTACACGGATGATTGTTCCATCAGGATTAGAACGAATGACCATGTTTTCGAATTCAGGAACATCGCTCAAGCGGCCGCGATAACGCAAGGTATACTGGAAGGTCTGGTTTTGGCGTTCGCCGATACTACCAGGTGCAGCTTCGATACTTTGTTCAGCAAGCACACCGGTAATGTCAGCGGGCATCAAGTGATATTCTGCCATCTTTTGCGGATCGAGCCAGATACGCATTGAGTAGTCTGCACCCATCACCATTGCATCGCCCACACCTTTTACACGCTGAATCTGCGGCATGATGTTAATCTTGGCATAGTTCTCGATAAACGAAGCATCGTATTTATCTGTTTCGTCGACAATCGAGAAGATAAGAAGCATCGAACTCTGACGCTTTTGGGTGATAACGCCGACTTGTGTTACTTCGGAAGGCAACAGACCTTGTGCCATTGATACACGGTTCTGCACGTTAACGGCAGCCATATCAGGATCGGTTCCCTGCTTAAAAGTAATATCAATGGTAGCACGACCCGTATTCGTAGCGGTTGAAGACATGTAGTCCATGTTTTCAACACCGTTGATTTGCTCTTCAAGTGGAGCAATCACCGAGTTCAAAACGGTTTGGGCATTGGCACCATTATAGGTTGTGCTAACCTGAATGGTAGGAGGTGCGATGTCGGGGTATTGGGTTACAGGCAAGGACACCAAACCCAATATACCCAAAATGACAATAACCACTGAGATTACAGTGGAGAGCACCGGGCGGTTAATAAATCTGTCTAATTGCATAATATTTGGCCTTTTGGCTGCAGGTGGTCATGCAGTGTGAGATGACTGTAAGCCGCTGTTGGAAGGTGCGGCATGCTGCATTGTAAAAGGACTTTTTTGTGATTTGTGAGTACTCAGATTAGTTTTCACCGGGCATTTTGCCGTCTTTAAGAGCCTTCTTGGCCTTTTGTTCGGCAGCAGCAGCTTGTGCAGGAGTAATGGGGTTAATCTTCATGCCATTTTTGAGTTGGTTAACGCCATCAATTACAATACGCTCGCCGGTTTTAAGTCCGTTGGTTACAACAAAAGTTTGTCCGTTGTTTTGCTGGAGTACCGTGATTTCGCGTGCTTCAACGGTATTGCCTTTACCGAGAACGTACACGAACTTTTTGTTCTGGATGTCGAAGGTTGACTTTTGGGGAACCTGGATGGCGTCTTTTGCATGAATAGGTACAAGAACAGAACCGGTACCGCCTGAGCGAAGAACGTGGTTAGGATTCTTGAAAGTAGCACGCATCTGAACAGAACCTGTAGACTGGTCGATTACACCGCTGATAGTGCTTACAACACCGCTTTGGCTGAATTGGCTACCATCGGCCAGAACGAGTGATACGGCTGGCATTTTGTTCAATGCTGCCTTAAGTCCACCTTGTTCGCGGGTGAGGCCCAATAATTGCTTTTCGGTCATCGAAAAATAAACATACATTTCGTCGATATTCGATACCGTTGTCAGAGGCTGTGCGCTTGAGGCACTGACGAGGCTACCTACGCGATAGGGGATAGAACCAACAACACCATCGGCAGGACTTGAGACGGTGCACCAGCGGAGGTTGTCTTTGGCGCTTTGAAGATTGGCTTGGGCAGAAGCTAACTGAGCTTCGTACGAAGCCAGTGTGTTTTCGGCCATTTGAAGATCATAGCTCGAAATGATGTTTTGTTTGAAGAGCATGCGCTTGTTTTCAACGGTAAGCTTTTGAGTTGCAATGTTTGATTTGCATACGCGCACTTGTGCCTGTGCTGCGTTGACAGCAGCGCGGAATTGTTCCGAATCGATCAAGAATAGTGGTTGCCCCTTACGTACGGTTGCACCTTCATCAACCAAAAGGCGGGTGAGATAGCCCGAAACTTTTGGACGGATTTCGATATCCTGCATACCTTTAATAGTAGCGGGGTACGTTGTTTTCAAATCTGCTTCCGTGGTTTGCACGGTTACTACTGCGAAGTCGTTGTTGGCTCCGGGCATTTGTTGTGACTTGCTGCCGCAGGCTGTAAGAAGCACAGCGGAGAGCATCCATAAAGCGATTTTCTTCATGTTTGATGAATAATATTAAATGTAATGTTTATGCAAAGAGTATTGCCTTCATGGCTTATTTCGGGGTTCCGGGTATCAGAGCGAATGAGGGCAAGATGAATTTACAGGCAAATTTACACCTTAAAAACTAATAATAGCCCGTAAGTTTTCGGTATTTGTAGCGTTATTATGTTTTTTTAGTTCCTTACCTTTGTTCAACTATTTAATTTAGTAATTCTGCTTAACAAAAATGGCTGGGTTTGAAGGGATGGTATAGGTTAACGTAAAACAGGGAAGCCATGAAGTGGCTTCCCTGTTTGTAATGATGTATGAATTTGTTTTTGGGAATTTAGTATACCAATCTGACGTTATCAATCCATAGGGTATTGCCTACGGTTCCGATGTATGCACCTCCGTGGCTTGAGTCGAATTGGAGCACAATGTGGGTAGGTGTTTCATTGGCATCAGCCCAACCTACTTCTTTAACAGGAACCATTTTTCCTTTAGAATTGCGGGCGTACTTGGTAACACTGCCAGAGGTGAGGGCCCACGCTGAGCTGTAAAAGTTTTGTTGGCGAATGTCGCCATAGTGAATGGTGAAGCGAGCATTGTTTGTCCAACCCGTGCTTTTATTGAAGCGGTGCACCATGGTACCCACACGTTTGGCGTAGATATTACCTTTGGCATCTTCCCAACGCTTTTGTAAATAAAGGATGCAGTCTGCCATGTCCTGTCCTGCTATCGTTGATCCCTTGGTAATACCATTCTGGCGGATGCGGTTTCCGGGCACAATGTGTGTTTTATAGTCAAACATCAGAGCTTTCGGACGTTTTGTAAAGGGTAGCCCGGCATTAAGTTTGGCCATGGGATTCTTAGTGTCGCGAATGGGCTGGATGGTGTTGCCCAAAAAGATAGAACCTGCTGCTAATACTTTAATATTGATGATGCCAAGAACCTTAGCCTCTACAATGTGAGTATAAAGTTTTGCGCAGTGTCCGTGTCCAGGATGCTCATCGCGGTAGACGCTGACGTTTGTTTTGGTTACGCCCGAAACTTTGGCCCATACGTTTGATGAACCCCATGGTGCACCAATATGCATGAGATTGACGGTATGGCCGCCAATGATTCCACTTTCTTTGATGGTTTGTGAAGACCACGACTCAAAGTTGCCTTTACTTATGTACTCTATGTTTCCGTCTTGTGCCTCCTCCTGATTGAATTGGGGGAAGTAAGGAATGGCTTTTGCCGTTGTGGCGCCAATCAGCAGGAAGGCTGCCTGCAGGATGATAAATCTAAAGTTCATATGCTGTAATATTAGGTTTGCTTGTAAGGGGGGTTAGAAGGCTTCGTTTATATTGAAAATGAAACCTCCTCCATTGCGTGTAAAGCCATAGTCGATACGTACGTTGATGCCCTTTTTGAATTCCCAGCGATAGCCGATACCAGCGTTTAGAAGGGTTTTACGCCAGGCTGCCTGATTAAATTGGGGAAAGACATTGGCCATGCCTACCCATGCTACGGCACCATTGCGTCCCTTGATATGCTGACGTAATTCTATTTGCCCTTCAATCAAGTTTTTGTCGCGGTAGCGGCCTTCATAGTATCCGCGCATGCGGTCATTTGAACCTACTTCGCTGAGCAGGGCCCATGGTGTGTGACCATAATTGAACAGGCCATGAAGTTCGCCGGCAAGAACCGCACCTTTCCATAACTTTTTGTAGGATGATAAGGTCAGTTCGGTTGAAGAGAAACCATATTTTCCGTTACCCAAAAAGCGTGGGGAGAAAGTTTGGTCAAGTTGCAAAAATACGCCGCGTGTGGCATTCAGCATAAAGTCGCGTGAGTCGTAGGTAAAAGAGAGTCCCGCGGTATAAGCATTCAGAGTGTGGTCTTGTCCTTGCCAAAGATGGGCAAAGTCTTTGTCTACACCTCTGGCTTGAAAAAAGCGATATTGTAAAATGGGGCCGATATAGGTGTTGGGCGCAAGTTTAAACATGAAACGCGCCATAGCAATGATGCGGTTGCGCCGATAGTCTGTTTCGTTATGATCGTTATCAGCCAAATCGTATCCAATGCCCCAAAATTGCGTGCTGAATGTGGAGAGGTTCAGCTTGTAATCGAGTCTGAATCTCTCCTTCGGGAAGATGTGGCTACCTTTTAACCCAACTAAAAAGAAACCGCCAGTAGTCATATCGGTATAGACCGAGGCATTGGAGCGTGGCAGAGACTTGTCGGCCAAATCGGTTGTATAGGTAGCTGTACCTAAGATGCCAAGTCCTAAACCTGTTGTTCCGGAGTAGTGCGGTCCGGGCAGTACACCGAAGTCGACTTTTTTTTCGGGGCGCTGCTTATTGGAGTTACGAAAATAATCGATTAGCTTTGTTACGATATTTCGTTTGGGAGGAGTATGGGCAAGGGTATCTGTAGGGGTTACAATCGATGAGTCGGTGGTGAGGGTGACCACTTTATCCTGTGGTGTGACTTGAGCTTGCGCATTACTTGCTGTGAGCACTGACACGAGCAGGAAAATCCTGATAGGATGAAAGGCGGGCACAAGCCGCTTGCTTAAACAGGGTGTATGCATATACATATTCATTCTATGTGCAAAAATAGCTGTTTTTGCCTAAACCCATCTGCAAACTGGTGCATTAAATGTATGAAGGGCGAATTTTAGCGCATTTTTGGCGAAAAATGGAACCTCCCACATATTGGGAGGCTCCATTTCTATTTCCCTTTTTAAAATGGGAGATGGGTACATGGTGCATTATAGGGAGGGGTTGCACTCTGTGGGGATCTGTATGATATACTTTTGTTAAAAGCGAGCTGTAACTTGTACATCAAAGGTGTTATAGTGCGAGTCTCCCTTTCCGAAGTTACGTGTTTGGCGGTCGTCGGTAAAGGTGTAGTTCAGCTGGAAAATAAGGTTTTTGCCTAAGTAATAGTTTCCTGAAAGCCCGTAGTCGGTACGCAGTGAACTCCAAGTTTTGGCATGGCGGTAGCAGTCGTAGCGGGCGTAGAGTTTAAGATTTTTGACAACAGGAACTCCAAGGGTTGCATACCAGGCATCAGAGCGGTCGGGTGCTGCAGCATCGGTTACTACTCCGCCCACCGAACTCATATATTCGCCGCGAAGTGTCCAGTCGCTTTCATACTTCAAGCCTACCCCCCAACGTACGCGTTTTACACTTTTGAGGTGTTTGGGGTTGGTTGCATCGAACTTCTCGTTTGTGTATTTTCCGTTCCAGCCAAAACCGCCAATGGCTAAATCTTTGATAGGCGAAATCCAAAGGCCTCCAATAAGGTCTTTGTGGTGGTCTCGGTCGGAGTGGTTAATGCCTTGTCCGTTGAAGAATCCTATTTGGTAGTGAATCCATTTGTGGCCATCGGCAGCAGGTAGCAGGTCGCCTTGTATCTGTATACCAAGGTCGCGTCCGGAACTTTTATGCTCACCGTTGCGGTCGCCAATAGAGGCAATCTTCATTGTAGCTTGTGAGTAGCATCCATAGCCAACCTTGAGCGGGCTGTAGGGATTTTCAAATCCGAAAGGACGCTTAAACTGTCCTAACTTTACGCGAAGGAAGTCGAACTTCTGCCATTCCATAAATGCATCTACAACACGAGGACCTTTGTCTTCGCCAGGTGCTCCGTTTACCTCAAGTTGAAACTTGTAGTAGAAGTCTTTGAATACGTGTCCGTCGGCATACAATCGTACAAAGCGCAGATCGAATCCTCCATTAGTGGGCTGTTGACGGCGGTCGCTGATGGAGTATTTGCCGATGATGTAGCCGCCAAACTTCATGGTGGGCTGCATGGTTTGCAGTAGTTTGGAGTTGTTGTCCGGATTTTTAACGCTAAGGGTATATCCTTCAGTTTCCGACTCATTTATAATCTTTGTCGGCTCTTCGTTTTCTGCCTGAGCGGGCAGTGCTGACAGCAGCAAGATTAATGAGGCTGTTGCCTTAAATGAATGTAACATATATTGGATGGTTGTTAATTTTAACTGCAAAGTTACGTATTTAACTGCAAATAGCCATCAAATGTATTGCATACATTGTTGGCTATGCTACCTGGTTTGTGTAGATTGTTCATGTAACATTCATATGAAGCGAGGCAAGTTCTATATAATCAGAACTTGCCTCGCGGGGTTATAAGTTTAGATATATTTCAAGAGATTATCCCTTGATGTTGGGCTCTTCGAGTCCGTAGCCATTCTTCTTGTCAATTAATTTGAGATATACAGCTAACAGGAGTGCGGCAACACCAAAACCAGCAAAGATAATCAGCGGGGTGGTATAGTCGTAGGGGATAAAATCTTTATTGGCAGCTTTGGCTGCGATTACAGCAGGGTTATCTTCGTTTGACGAAGCCAATACATTACCGATGATTTTGGGTACAAAGCACAAACCGATGTTCTGAACCCAGAAAATCAAACAGTAAGCACTACCCAAAACTTTTTCGTCGATAATCTTGGGTACGCTAGGCCACAAGGCTGCAGGCACGAGAGCAAACGAAACGCCAAGAATAACAATGGTGGAGTAAGCTATAAGTTCGCTATGAGTAGCGGGCAGTACAAAGGCAAATACCAAGTGACAGCCAATAAGTAGCAAGGCACCGCACATGAGCATGGTAGCACCTTTACCTTTATGGTCGAGGAAGGAGCCGAGGAACGGAGTGATGACAGCAGCGCCGATGGGGAACCAGCGGAAAATGTTGGAAGCTGCTTCGGCCGAGATACCATCAAGGTTGCACTGGAGCATGTTAGCACCATAGCGCTGGAAGGGGAATATGGCTGAATAATAGAGTACGCAAAGCAGTGCTACAACCCAGAATATTCGGCTGGTAAGGATGGCTTTGAGGTCAGAAACCTTGAACTCTTCTTCACTATCTCCTTGTTGGGTAATACCCATTTGCTTATCGAGTTTACGGTCCATAATGCTGAAGGTAATATAGCAAATGAGACCAATGAGCAAAAGTGCAGTGCAGAAACCAACGGGAGCTGCTACTGTGCCGAAGTTACGGTGAATGATGGGTGAGATAGAGAAAATGGCAAATACACCGATACGGGCAATGGCCATTTCAAGACCCATAGCCAAGGCCATTTCTTTGCCCTTAAACCATTTGGCAATGGCTTTAGATACTGTGGTTCCAGCCATTTCGCAGCCGCAACCAAAAATCATGAAGCCGAACGAAGCCAATTTTGCACTGGCAGGCATCGATACCCACCATGAATTCAGCCAACTTTCGAAAGCTGTGCCAGCAAAAGCAGGACTGATGGCATAGAACTTTAAGCAGGCTCCCGCAAACATGAGTGAGGCCGACAGTGTACCGGTAAAGCGGATGCCACATTTATCAAGGATTACACCTGCAATAATCAGAAAGCCAAAGACGTTGAGCAGATATTCGCTAGCTGCATAAGTTCCAAAAACGTCGGGTGTCCAACCGCACTCTTTTTCTACCATTTGTTGGAGTGGCGACATCATGTCTACAAACATGTAGGCAAAGAACATCATCGAGGCCACCAAAATCAAGGCGGTCCAACGGGCTACTGCAGAGTCGTTGAGCCTGTGTTGAATTGCTTCTTTCATTTTGTTTTAAGAATTAAAAGCGATGTATTAAAGTATTGTTTATTTCTTTAGATATTTATCGAGCCAGCGGAAGAAGGTGCGCTGCCAGAGAATGCCATTTTGAGGCTTTAATACCCAATGATTCTCGTCAGGGAATAGCAAGAGCTGAGCATCAAGTCCGCGTAAGCGGGCAGCAGTAAAGGCTGATTCGGCTTGAGTGTACTCAATGCGGAAGTCGCGTTGACCATGAATGCAGAGTATTGGCGTGTCCCAACGGTCGACGTAGAGGTGGGGTGAGGTGGCATATACCTTTTTTACCTGTTGTTGTTCGTCTTTTATCCAAGGTGCACTACCCATATCCCAGTTGGTGAACCAGAGCTCTTCGGTTTCGACATACTGCTGCTGCGTATTGTAGATACCGTCATGGGCTATAAAACACTTGAAGCGTTTGTTGTGATTTCCGGCCAACCAGTAAACACTATAGCCTCCGAAACTAGCGCCGACAGCTCCTAAGCGATCGCGGTCGACATAGGGCTCTTTGGCTATATCGTCAATGGCGCTGAGGTAGTCCTGCATGCATTGTCCGGAGAAGTCGCCCGATATTTGTTCAAGCCATTCCATGCCAAAGCCTGGTAGTCCGCGGCGGTTGGGGGCAATGATAATATAGTCGTTGGCAGCCATTATCTGGAAGTTCCAACGGTAGCTCCAAAATTGGCTGACTGGTGATTGGGGGCCGCCTTGACAGAAGAGCAGGGTGGGGTATTTTTTAGCCGGATTAAAGTGAGGGGGATAGATGACCCAGCATAGTTCTTTTTTACCATCAGTTGTAGCAACCCAGCGTTCCTCAACCTTGCCAAAGGTCAGATTGTCGTAAAAGTATTTGTTTTCGAATGTTAGTTGATCAACCTCGGGGTAGCGGCTTCGCGTTCTGAGGTTCAGGCGGTATACCTCGTCGGCTTGGCTTATGCTATGACGTTTGGCGTAAAGAGTCAGTCCATCGGATGATACCCCAATTAAAGAGTAATCGGCAACATCGTCAGTCAAGGCTTGATGTTCGCCCTTTAGGTTGGTAGAATAGATTTGGGTTTTTCCATGCCAAACGCCGGTAAAGTAAAGTGTTTGACTATTGGGTGCCCAGCAAAACTCGTTGACTCCGCTTTCGAACTTCTCGGTCACATAGCGTTTTTTGCCGGTTGCCAAATCGAGAACGCACAGGCGGGTACGATCGCTTTCGTAGCCATCGCGCTTCATGCTGCTCCAAGCGACATACCGGCCGTCGGGCGAAAATTGCGGATTTTGGTCGTATCCCATGTTGCAGTCAGAAGACTGTTGGTTTACGGCCTGATTTTGTAGCGAACGTTCTGCCTCGACAACTGCGGGTGTAAATCCTTCGGGTTTGCACAGGTTTTTGGTTTTCCCGGTGGCCAATTCGTAGAGATAGATGTCGCTGTCTGTGCTGATTGCGTAGTCTTTACCTACCTTTTTGCGGCAGGTGTATGCAATCTGTTTGGAATCGGGGCTCCAGGCCAATTGCTCGGTACCGCCAAAAGGCATCATTGGACTTTCATAGGGTTCGCCTTCGAGCAGGTCTTTAGCTGAGCCAATGCTGTTGCCATCGAATGTAGCTACAAAGGGGTGTGGTGCCGTGGTTACGTAGGTATCCCAATGCTTGTACATTAAGTCGTTGATAACCATGCCGGTAGCTTTGGGAAGGTCGGCATCGTTTTTAGCAATAGCGTGATTTTGGTCTACTTCCATTACCAGTATCACTTGCTTTTCATCGGGTGAGAAGAGAAATCCTGCTACATCTTTCGGAGTATGCGAAATTTGCTTGCGTCCGGTACCATCAGCATTCATCATCCATACTTGACTGCTACCAGATTCGGACGAGAGGTATACGATACTTTTGCCCCCGTCAATGTAGGTAGCTCCGCTTTCACTCAGTTTGCTCGTTGTGAGTTGCTTGGTTTGTTTGTTATTTAAGTTCAGCGTGTATAAAACTGAATGACTTTTATTTTGTTGTACACTGTAATAGCTCACAGCGTATACGGCCTGCTGGCCATTGGGGGAGAGGCTGAAACCGCCGATGCGTCCCATTGCCCACAGGGCTTCGGGTGTCATGCGGTCGCCACTAAGTGTGGGCTGCTGCTTGCCGATAAAAGCTTCGTCGGCGTTTTCGGCCTGCAGACTGCCTGCTGTTGCCAGCATCATGGTTGAGGCTGTAAGCATGGTCTTTAAATTCATCATGATTATAAAGCATAAAGCCTGCCGACCAACGTTTGCCGGTCAACAGGCGAGTTGTATGGATGGTGTTAGGTTTTTAGGTTTAGGTACTTCATAGGATTGAAAGTAGATGTGCGCAGTTGTGCATGCACTGGGCTGCTCAATCGTTAAGCCTTAAGAAATGAAATCGGGTGCGTGTGCATCTGTCAACTACTAATTCTTAAAAGGCTAAATGCAAAGTTACAATTATTTTCTTTTCCTACAAACTTTTGTATAAGAAGATAGCTCAAAGAAAAACAACCCGGGCTATTTGTCAAGGGGCGCGGCAAGCACCGCTTTGTTTTGCAGGTTTATTGAGTTTTGCGGATTATTATTGGGTGAAATATGTGGTATTTGTGTAACTATCTTTCTTACGCAGTTTCCTATCTGTAGTAGAACGTGGCATGCGTGCAGATAAGAAGTGGTTTTTGATTGTCAGTTTTTATTTGTGGCATGGTAGTAACATAACGCCCCGGAATTGATGGTTAGTCAGTTCCGGGGCGCATGGTACAAAGATTTTATAGAATATGCTTATTTGCGATTGGCGTTACGCTGCTTCATCATTTCCTCCTGTTGTTTTTGCAGTGCCTCGAGTCGGGCAGCCAGTCCGCTAGGTTTTTTGTTAGGATTGTTTTTGTTTGCTTCGAAGTTTGCTTCGAGTTTAGCCAGCAATTCCTTATCGTTGGTGGTGCGGCGAATCCACCACATGGTCAATGCGCTGAAGAGCAGCGAAATGAAGTAGTAGTAGTTCAGACCAGCCGAGTATTTATTGAACATGAAGAAGAAGAAGAGCGGCATAAGCATCATCATCCACTGCATTATTTTCATTTGCTGAGCCTGTTCGTTGCCAGATATCGCTTCGCGTTGTTGGCGCATGGTCATGTAGCTGTAAAGTAAGTTCGTCGCGCAGAAAAGGAGACAGAACAGACTAAGGTGATTACCTAATCCCCAAATGTTGTAGTCCCATGAGATGATGCTGTCGTAGGTTGAAAGGTCGTCAGCCCAAAGGAAACTTTGTTGGCGCAGTTCAATAGCGTTAGGCACAAAGTTGAACATGGCAATCCAAATAGGCATTTGGATGAGCATGGGTAAGCAGCCGCCCATAGGGCTTACTCCATGTTGTGAGTAGAGCATCATTATTTCTTGCTGGCGCTTCATGGCATCTTCCTGTCGGGGGTATTTAGCCGTAATTACGTCAACTTTGGGCTTGAGTACACGCATTTTGGCGCTGTTCATAAAACTTTTGCGTGTAGGCGGATAAACAATTACGCGGAGCAGCAGTGTGATGAGCAGCAGCACAATACCCATGGGCAATCCCAGGCGGGTAAAGAAGTCGAATACGTAGAGTGTGAAGTAGCGGTTAATCCATTTAACAATAGGCCAGCCCAGGTATACGAGTTCTTGAAGGTCGTTGTTGTGCTCTGAAATTTTGTGGTCATTCATCGACTGCAGTAGGCGGTAGTTATTGGGACCAAAATAGAATTGGAATTCAGTAGCTTTGGCTCCAGTCGGGTCGAATCCGGCCATCAAGTTGGCATGGAAGTTTTTCAGGTAGCCGCAGTCTTCGGGCAGTTGTTCGCTTTTGAGGTCTACATTATTGAAAGGCTGAGCGCCCATAAGTACAGAACTGAAGTACTGGTTCTTAAAGGCTATCCAGTCAACCTCGTTGGTAATGCTTTCAGATACAGTTTCGGCTTCCGATAAATGTTCTGCATCGTCAGCATGCAGTTTGTAGGTCAGCGTGGAGTACATGTTCTCGAAGTAGAAGCCCTTTTCGTGTTGGGCAACGCGGTCACGCCATGCCAGTTTAATGTTTTTAGCCGAAGCGGGCAAATACTTTTGCAGTCCGTTAGTCTTAATGCTGAAGTTTACAAGATAGTTGTTGGGCAGCAACTTGTATTCAAGGTCGAGTGTAGCTCCATCTTTAGCCGTGAGTCGCATGGTTACCGTGCTGTCAGTGGCATTTATCGGCGTAAAGTAATAGTTGGAGAAGGTGAGTTGGCTCTCTTTAGTATCGATGGTAAAGTCAAGAGCGGCATCTTTTGCCGAATAGAGTAGCAGTGAGTTCTCACGTTTGGCAGCAAAGTCTTTATAGCTTTTATACTCGTTGAGGCGAACTTCACTGATGGTACCTCCCTTAGTGCCGATTTTGATATTTACCTTATTGTTTCGGAGTACAACTTCTTGGTTTTTGCCTTGGGTAGCCGTAAAGAAGATATCGGCGCTATCAGCGGCAGCCTTTTCAGCGAGTGCTTGTGCAGCAGTAATAGGCTTTTCGGCATTAGCTGCCTGTTCGGTCGGTTGCTGCACTTGTTGCAATTGGCTTTGCTGGTTGCTGTTGTACCAGCTAAAACCAATGAGTACGGCAGCCATTAGCACCAGACCGATGATGGTGTTTTTATCCATAATGGTTTTTCTGTTATGTTAAGGAGGGGAGTTCGGTGCTTTACCTTTATGATAGCATAATAGCGGAGCTGTGGCTTGAGCCGCAGCTCCGCATGTTGTTCAGAGTATCACAAAAACCGGAGCATCCGTATTTCCCTTTATAGAGAGATGGGTTGGTTTAATGGTAAAATGTAAGTGCTTATTTGTTTTCAACCTGTTTGATGCAGGCATGTACAAAGTCAAGGAAGAGTGCATGGGGCTTGAGTACCGTGCTGGAGTATTCCGGGTGGAACTGCGTGCCTACATACCAGTCGAGTTCAGGTATTTCTACAATTTCAACCAAGTCTGTATCGGGGTTTGTTCCTACGCATTCCATGCCAGCCTGTTCGTATTCGGTGCGGAAGTCGTTATTGAATTCATAGCGGTGGCGGTGACGTTCGCGGATTACCTCTTTGCCGTAGATGGCACGTACGCGGCTACCTTCGCGAAGCGTACATTCATAGCCTCCTAAGCGCATGGTGCCTCCCATGTTGGTAATGTTCTTTTGGTCCTCCATGATGTCAATGACGTTGTGTGTTGTCTTGGAGTCCATTTCAACCGAGTTAGCATCGTCATAGCCAAGCACGTTGCGACCGAATTCAATGACCATCATTTGCATGCCAAGGCAAATACCGAAAGTGGGCTTGTTGTGTTCGCGGCAGTATTGTGCGGCAATAATTTTGCCTTCAATGCCACGTTGTCCGAATCCCGGACAAATAACATAACCATCCATACCCTCGAGCATGGTTGCTACCGTTTCGGAGTTAATCTTTTCGCTGTTGATAAAGTGGCATTTCACCTTACGGTCGTTGTAGGTACCAGCTTGCGACAAGGCTTCAAGAATACTTTTATAGGCATCCTGTAAGTCGTATTTGCCTACTAGTCCAACATTGATTACTTCGGTAGCCTTGTGGCGACGATCCAAGAAGGAGCGCCAGGGGCCGAGTCCCGGAGTTTCGCCTACAGTCATGCCAAGTTTGCGTAAGATGGTAGCATCGAGTTCTTGTTCTTGCATACGGAGGGGAACCTCGTATATAGTAGGTTGGTCAAGACTCTGTACAACAGCATCGGGTGATACGTTGCAGAAGTTGGCAATTTTGCGACGAAGGCTTGAACCAAGTTCGTGTTCAGCACGAAGCACCAGGATGTCGGGCTGTATACCCAAACTCTGCAACTCTTTAACTGAGTGCTGTGTCGGCTTGGTTTTAAGTTCGCCGGCAGCCGACAGATAGGGAACATAGGTAAGGTGAACGCAAACAGCATTTTTTCCTAACTCCCATTTAAGTTGTCGGATAGCTTCAAGGAAGGGCTGGCTCTCAATATCACCAACGGTACCGCCAATTTCGGTTATAACGAAGTCGTATTTATGCTTTTTGCCCAAAAAGAGCATGTCGCGTTTGATTTCGTCGGTAATGTGGGGTATAACCTGAATAGTTTTGCCTAAGTAGTCACCGCGGCGCTCTTTGTCAATTACGCTCTGGTAAATACGGCCGGTCGTAAAGTTGTTGTAACGGGTGGTCTGGATACCAGTAAAGCGCTCATAGTGTCCGAGGTCCAAGTCAGTTTCCTGGCCGTCATCGGTTACATAGCATTCGCCGTGTTCGTAGGGGTTGAGCGTACCCGGGTCAATGTTGATGTACGGGTCGAATTTCTGGATGGTGATGTTGAACCCGCGGGCCTGAAGCAGCTTGCCAATTGAAGCGGCTATAATGCCTTTGCCCAAGGAGGAAGCTACGCCTCCAGTAACGAAAATGTACTTAGTCTCTGACACGATAAAATTCTTTATGGGGTTTCTAATTTTTCAATGAAACTGTGGGTGTATTGCACTTGTTGAACTTTGCAAAATCAGTTCTGCAACAGCTCAGTTGCAACGCAACCTAAATTTCGCGCAAGCAAAGTTACGACAAAATTGTGATACTTGGAAAAAATGTGCCATAGTTTTGATTTTCTGAGGGGGGTTCTATGGAGTTTGCGCCTCTTTTGTATCATTTGAGTGCCAGTAAGGGCATGGTTGTACTGGCTTGACATCTCAATTTGGCAACCTTTGTTCGGTTGCTTGATGTTTGAGTGTATGAGCAATAGTGGAATTGTTGCGTTGGGCAATACCAGCTCAATTGATGTTTGAGTGTATGAGCAGTTGCGGGATTGTTGCGTTGGGCAATAGCAGCTCAATTGATTATTTATAAGTACATACAACGCATTCAACTTGTTGCAGTCTTAATCTATAGGGGTGCAGTTTATGTTTGAAAGGATGGGTTCTGCCTGTGTGAGTAGTAGTATATAGCAGTAGATTGTGTCAAAATGCATATTTCGTGCAACTTTTTCTTTTGTTATCGCTCGTCTTGCTGTATCTTTGCTGCATCAATCAAACGACTTATGGCAGTAGACATTATTTTTCGCTATTTTCCGGATTTGACCAACGAGCAGCGTTCTCAATTTGAACAGTTAGACGCGCTTTATCGTGAGTGGAACGCAAAAATCAACGTGATTTCGCGTAAAGATATCGATAATCTCTATGAGCATCACGTGTTGCATTCTTTAGGTATCGCTAAGACAATTAGTTTCAAGGCAGGAACCCATGTGATGGATATTGGAACCGGTGGCGGTTTTCCAGGTATTCCGTTGGCTATTTTGTTTCCCGAAACTTCTTTCAAACTTATTGATAGCATAGGTAAGAAGGTTCGGGTTGCGCAGGCTGTGGCTGAGGGTATTGGCTTGAAAAATGTAGTGGCCGAGCATCGTAATGTGGTGGAAGAAAAAGCGAAGTACGACTTTGTAGTAAGTCGTGCTGTTATGAATGCGGCAGATTTAGTAAAGTTGGTTCGTAAAAACGTGCATCACGAGCAGCATAATGCTCTGCCTAACGGCTTGATATGCCTGAAGGGAGGCGATATGTCGGTTGAACTTGCTCCGTTTGCCAAGTGTTCTGAGGTGTGGGACTTGAGTCAGTATTTTGAAGAGGAGTTTTTTGAAACCAAGAAGGTAACCTACATTCGTTTGTAGGTTGAAAGTTAATAGTAATTGAAGGTCTTATGATGCAGATTACAAGATTTATCGTTAATATGATTGAGGAGAATTGTTATCTTCTCTGGGACGAGACGGGCGAGGCCGCATTGATAGACTGCGGTGCTTATTATCCTGAAGAGCACAAGGCTATTCGTGGATTTATAGACCGTCGAAATCTTAAACTCAAGCATTTGTATAATACGCACGGACATTTTGACCATTTGTTTGGTGCTTATTCGGTATACGAAGACTTTGGAGTAAAAATAGAACTCTCAGCCGATGAACAGCCGGTTTATGAGGCTGCAATCGATCAGATGCGCATGTTTATGCATCGGGAGTTTACCTTACAACTCCCCCCGGTGGAACGGTATTTTCATGATGGTGATGAACTGATGGTAGGCAATAGCAAACTAAAGGTGATAGCTACACCCGGACATACTCCGGGTGGTGTGTGTCTGTATGCCGAAAAAGAGGGGATTCTCTTTAGTGGCGATAGTTTGTTCCGGTGCGAAATAGGCCGTTGTGATTTGCCCGGTGGAAGTGAGTCTCAATTAATTCATGCGCTCAAAACGCGCATCTTGGCATTGCCCGACCATGTTAAAGTACTACCTGGCCATGGTGATGCAACAACAATAGGTGATGAACGTGAGCGAAATCCTTATTTGCAGTAAAAAGGGTTTTGTCAAGATTTTGGAATGTTTCGTCTTTGCTATCAATAGGCGTATTTCCGGTAAGCAGAAAGAAAGCCGCATACCTTCATATTACTGAAGATATGCGGCTTTCTGCTGTATGAAATAGATGTTTAATTGTAATAAATTTGAACACCTGTGGGCTATTTTACCCTTTCATTGAAACTAGAAACTCTTCGTTGTTTTTGGTATTCTCAATGCGGCGTTTCACATCGTTCATAGCTTCAACAGAGTTCATTTCCGATATATAGTTACGAAGAATCCACATGTGGTCTTGTGTAAGTTTATCCTGCAGCAAGTCGTCGCGGCGGGTTGATGAGGCTACAATGTTGATGGCAGGGAAGATGCGCTTGTTTGAGAGCATACGATCGAGCTGGAGTTCCATGTTACCGGTACCCTTAAACTCCTCGAAAATAACTTCGTCCATTTTCGAACCGGTATCGATTAGTGCCGTGGCAATGATGGTCAGCGATCCGCCGCCCTCAATATTGCGGGCAGCACCGAAAAATCGTTTGGGCTTTTGGAGTGCATTGGCATCTACACCACCCGAAAGAATTTTACCCGAAGTAGGGGCAACGGTGTTGTAGGCACGTGCCAGTCGGGTTATAGAGTCGAGGAAGATAACAACATCGTGTCCGCATTCAACCATACGCTTGGCTTTGTCGAGTACAATACCTGCAATTTTCACGTGGCGTGATGCTGGTTCGTCGAATGTTGAAGCAATCACTTCGGCCTTGACAGTGCGCATCATGTCAGTAACCTCTTCAGGACGTTCATCAATGAGCAGCATCATCAAGTAAGTGTCGGGATGGTTGCGGGCAATGGCGTTTGCAATGTCCTTCATGAGCATGGTTTTACCCGTTTTGGGTTGTGCTACAATCAAGGCACGCTGACCTTTGCCGATAGGGGTGAAAAGGTCTACAATGCGGCACGAGGTGGTATCAGCGCTGCTGCCGTTGCAAAGATTGAATTTCTCGTCGGGAAAGAGGGGTACCAAATGTTCAAACGAGATGCGGTCGCGTACATTTTCGGGTGTTAGGCCGTTAATGTGGTGAATGTCGGTCAGTGCAAAGAACTTTTCGCCTTCGCGTGGAATTTTAACTTTCCCTTCAATCACATCACCGGGTTTGAGTCCAAATTGGCGAATCTGGGCCGGCGATACATAAATATCATCTGGCGAAGCCAAATAATTATAGTCCGATGAGCGGAGGAAGCCAAAGCCTTCGGGCACAATTTCGAGCACGCCCCGGCCTTCGAGCAAATGGGTTTCGGGTGCAGGGATTGAGGGGGTAGGTATAGGGGGTTCAGCTGTTTGTTGCTGAACAGGCTGTGGGGTTAATTCGGCAGGTTGTTGGGTTGTTGCGGCCGAAACTTGCGGATTGTTCAGTCTTGCCTGCATCATGGGATCGTCTTTAAAACGATGGAACTTGGTACGTGCCGGCATGGGATTGATAAAGTTCGGTGTGTGCAGGTAGCCTGAACGTCCTTGCTGCGAATTGATTTGTGGTACATTCAGTTCGGCTCCCTCAAAAATTACCGGAATGTCTTTGATGATGATAAATCCTTCTTCGTTGTTAGGATTGTCTGTGTGTGATTTTACAGTGGGTGCTTGTGTAGCAAGTTCGAGCTCAGTCTCGTTCGGTTTGTTTCGATTGCCGGAGAGGGCTCTTTTAACCTCTTCCATATCTAAAATGTCGGGATTTTGCATAATAATATGCGGGCCGGCATTGATTTGGTCTGCAATAAAGTCAGGAACTTCTTCAGTAGCCGCAGTTTTGGACTGTTCGGGCAATTGTTCTTCTTTGTTCGAGAGCTCAGAATTATTGGTAGAAATTTCTTCGCTCTGAAGTTTCTCGCTATTTGTTTTTAACGTTTCGGCAGCCAGTTTGTTTTGCTGGGCAGCTATGCGTGCTTCTACCTCGGCCTTTGTGGGTCTTCCTCGGCGTCTTTTAACTGGAGCCGGGGCATCAGGGGCCGGAGTTTCGGTCTGAACTTCAACTTGTGATTCTGTGTTAGAAGTTTCTTGGGCTGTTGGGTTCGTATGTTCGGTGGTGTTGTTTTCGTTCTCGTCGGCGGGGGCAGGTTGTGTAGCAGTAGTAGCTTCTGCATCCTTTTTGGCGGGCGAAAGGTTGGTTGAGAATATATGGTTAGCCTCACTTTTTTTCATGATGCGCGTGCGTCTTCGTGTTGTAGGTGTGGCTTCTTCATGCGAAACTGCAGATATTTCGGCTTGAGCGTCAAGGATGCTGTATATCAAGTCGTCTTTTTGTTTTTCGGCGGCATTGGCTATGTTCATCTGTTCTGCAATAGCTTGCAATTCGGCATATTCCTTTTCAAGGAGTTGTTCTTTGGTTAAGTTTGCCATATGATTGATGATCGTATCTTTTGGACCGCGTTGAACGCATCAGTGTTGCGGGGTTATAACCGCAAAAAACTTTTAAGCAGGCGGGCCTGCTTAAACACGCATAGCAATTCGCTGCGGGTGTTAATATACAATAATGTGGGGGATAATAGATGGGATAAATCCGTAATAGGGGGATGAATGGGTAAAAGAGTATGTTGCTTTGTTTTACCCGCTATTGGTTGATTGTGATGGCGAGGCACTGCTGTGCTACCAAACAAAGTGCGCACGCCTTTCTAGACTGCAAATTTAGTAATATTTTTTGAAGAGAGCCCGTTGGGCGGTTTTTTTTTCAATAAACTTTGAGTGTATAGCCACTTTCATTTTCGTAGTACCCGCCATTCGGCAAAGTGGTGATGTAAAGGTTTGTAAAACTTTTGTAAACGGGCCTTTAGCGTTTTGATGAGCAATATTTGGCTTTTAACCGAAAAAGCATTACCTTTGCAAGCGATATTTAGAGCTTTTTATGAACACTGAACTCTTGACTCCCGGCTACGTTTTCGAAACGAGTTGGGAAGTATGCAACAAAGTAGGTGGTATTTACACCGTACTTTCTTCACGCGCAAAAACGCTTAAGACACAGTATCAGGATAAACTGGTTTTTATTGGTCCTGATTTGAAACAACCAACAGCTAACATCGACTTTAAGGAGGATGCCCGCTTGCTGCCCGAATGGAAAAAGGCTGCTGCAGCCAAAGGCTTGCAATGCCGCATAGGGCGCTGGATGGTTCCTGGCGAGCCGGTAGCTGTGCTGGTAGACTTTGAACCTTTTTTTAAAGAGAAAGACCGCTTATATGGTCAAGCTTGGGAATTGTTTCGAGTAGACTCCATCCGTGCTTATGGCGATTATGACGAGGCTTCGATGTTTTCGTATGCTGCGGCCTTGTTTGTTGAGGCTGTGGTTGAACAATGTCTCCGTGCCGACGATAAGATTATTTATCAGGCGCACGAGTGGATGTCGGGGTTGGGTATGCTTTTCTTAAAGCATCGTCTGCCACGGGTAGCTACGATTTTTACGACTCATGCCACCAGCATAGGCCGTTCAATCGCTGGCAATGATAAAGAACTTTATGCCTATTTCGAAGGATATAACGGCGACCAAATGGCACGCGAACTCCATATGGATGCCAAGCATAGCATTGAGAAGCAAAGTGCCTGGCGAGCTGATTGCTTTACTACCGTAAGTCGTTTTACTGACCGCGAATGTAAGCAACTGCTCGATAAGGCTGCCGATGTTGTATTGCCCAATGGCTTTGAGAACGATTTTGTGCCCAAGGGAGCGCAGTTTACTTCGGTTCGGTGCAAGGCGCGTCACCGCATTCTCGAGGTGGCTGCCGCGTTAACCGGAAGTTCCTTTATAGATGATAAAACACTAATAGTATCGACTAGCGGACGTAATGATTACCGCTGCAAGGGTTTCGATGTGTTTCTCGAAACGATGGCGCAGTTGCGGGCTCGTCTTAACGACAGCAACAATGATACCCAGGTGCTGGCACTGATTGAGGTGCCCTGCTGGCTGAAAGGGCCGAGAACAGATTTGCAAGAACGGCTCAAAGCTGGAAAAAAAGCAGCCGGGGCGTTGCCTAATCCTATAATTACTCACGATTTGTGGAATTTGAACGATGATCGTATTGTGCGTCAAATTTGGCAAGTCGGTCTACGCAACCTTCCTGCCGATAAGGTGAAGGTAATTTTGGTTCCCTGCTATCTGGAGGGTAACGATGGTATATTCAATCTTCCTTATTACAATTTGCTGGCTGCCAACGACCTTGCATTATATCCGTCGTATTATGAGCCCTGGGGCTATACACCGCTCGAAAGTTGTGCCTTCCATACCCCTTGTGTCACCACCGACCTCAGCGGCTTTGGCCAATGGGTAAACGAGGTGCTGGAGCGCAATGGCGAACTGAAGGATGGTGTTAAGGTAATACATCGTACTGATGGCAACTTCTATGAGGTAGCGGCCGAAATGTGTCAGACCATCGAACAGATGGCTGCACTCAATGCAAGGGAGCGTACAGCTGTGCGTGCCGGAGCAACCAGGTTTGCCGACAAGGCGCAGTGGAAGCATTTCATAACCTACTACTATCAGGCTTATCATCACGCCCTTACAGCTGTTCAGAAACAAGCGCACAAGTAAACTTAAGGTTGATGTTGCTTGCTGCAGGCGGGTTTGTGAATTGACTTCCATCGCCACTCTGATGGTGTAAAACCCTCAAATGGTCGCCCGATATTTGTTACATGGCAACGAGCTATGCATGCAGCGCAAACTTATTCTCTCAAATACAAGAATTTTCTTACTTAACACAATAACTCATGAATATTAAAATCAGCAATTCGAACCAGCCCTCCTGGAGAGTGGTGAATGTGAAAAGCCACATTCCCGAGGCTTTGAAAAAGTTGGACGAACTGTCACACAACCTTTGGTGGTCTTGGAATACCGAGGCGCTTGAGCTGTTTGCAAGCCTGGATAATGATTTATGGAAAAAGGTGCACCGCAACCCTATCGACCTTCTCCGCAGTATTGACTATGACCGCCTCATTGAATTGTCTAAAGACAAGGATGTGATTGAGCGTATGGATAAGGTTTACGCTAATTTCCGTAAGTATATGGACGTCAAGCCCGATGCCAAGCGTGCTTCGGTGGCTTACTTCTGTATGGAGTATGGTCTGAACCATGTGCTCAAAATCTATTCGGGTGGTCTTGGTGTTCTTGCCGGTGACTATTTGAAGGAGGCATCCGACAGCAATGTCGACATGGTTGCTGTAGGTTTCCTTTATCGCTACGGCTACTTTACCCAAACACTCTCGATGGATGGTCAGCAGATTGCCAACTACGAACCGCAGGATTTTGACCGTCTGCCTATCGAACGTGTGCTCGATGCCGATGGCAACCAGGTTATTGTAGATGTGCCTTATCCTAACTTTATGGTTCATGCTGCACTTTGGCGTGTCAATGTAGGTCGCATTTCGCTTTACCTGCTCGACACCGACAACGAGATGAACTCAGAGTTCGACCGTCGCATCACTCACTCGCTCTATGGTGGCGACTGGGAAAACCGCATCAAGCAGGAGTATCTGCTGGGTATTGGTGGTATGCTTGCTCTCAAAAAACTGGGTATTCAAAAGGATATTTACCACTGCAACGAAGGACATGCAGCTCTTTGTAACGTGCAGCGTTTAGCCGATTTTGTTGAGAGTGGCTTGAACTTTAATGAGGCACTCGAGTTGGTGCGTGCATCCTCGCTTTATACCGTACACACTCCGGTTCCTGCCGGTCACGACTATTTTGACGAAGGCCTCTTTAATAAGTATATGAATCAGTTCCCCGGACGCATGGGCATCTCCTGGGACGACTTTATGGGACTTGGCCGTACCAATCCCGAAGATAAGGGCGAGAAGTTCTGCATGTCTACCTTCCTTTGCAAAACTTGTCAGGAGGTTAACGGTGTGAGCTGGCTTCACGGTCGTGTTAGCCAACAGATGTTTAAGGGCATTTGGCCAGGTTATATGCCAGTTGCCGAGCGTCTTGACCATGCTGAGCGTACGCACGACGAGTGGGAGAAGATTTACAACCCCCATCCCGAGGAGAGCCACGTTGGCTACGTAACCAATGGTGTGCACTTCCCCACCTGGTGCGCCAAGGAGTGGAAGGCTCTGTATGCCAAATATCTGGGCGAAGACTACATCCTTGATCAGAGCAACGAGAATGTTTGGAAAAAGATTTACGAGGTGCCCGATGAGATTATCTGGAACACGCGCGTCAAACTCAAAAACAAACTCATTGATTATATCCGTGCACGTTTCCGTGAAAACTGGTTGCGCAACCAGGGCGACCCCTCGCTCGTAGTGAGCCTTTTGGATAAAATCAATCCTAATGCGCTGCTCATTGGTTTTGCACGTCGTTTTGCAACCTACAAGCGTGCGCATCTGCTCTTCTCCGACCTCGACCGCCTGTCTAAGATTGTTAACAATCCCGACTATCCCGTACTCTTCCTCTTTGCAGGTAAGGCACACCCTGCTGATGGCGCCGGACAGGGCTTGATCAAGAAAATTTACGAAATTTCGCAGCGCCCCGAGTTTATGGGTAAAATCCTCTTCCTCGATAACTACGACATGCAGCTTGCGCGCCGCCTGGTATCGGGTGTTGATATCTGGATGAACACCCCGACCCGTCCTCTGGAAGCTTCGGGTACATCGGGCGAAAAGGCTCTCATGAACGGTGTCGTAAACCTCAGTGTGCTCGACGGATGGTGGTATGAGGGTTATCGCGAAGGCGCAGGTTGGGCTCTTACAGACCGCCGCACCTATCAAAACCAGGAGCACCAGGACAAACTTGATGCATCGACCATCTACTCCATGCTCGAGCAGGAAATCATTCCGCTTTACTACTCGCGCAACCGCAAGGGCTATTCGGAAAATTGGGTTCGCACCGTCAAGAACTCTATTGCTCGCATTGCCCCCAACTACACCATGAAGCGTCAGCTCGACGACTACTACGACCGCTTCTACAACCCCGAGGCTGCACGCTTTAAGTTGCTGGCAGCTAACGATAACCAGTTGGCTAAGGACATTGCTTCGTGGAAGGAAAGTGTTGCTGAGCGCTGGGACAGCATCCGTGTGGTTGCGACAGAGCGTAGCGAGAATCTGCAGAATGCATCGCTTGTAAGCGGAAAGCAGTTCAAGGTGACGCACGTCATTGACGAGCAGGGCCTGGAGGATGCTATTGGTGTTGACCTCGTAGTGGTATCGAATGTTGATGGGGTCGATCATATTCACGATGTGATTCCTATGAACGTGGTGAGCCACGAGGGTAATCTTTATACCTTCGAGGTGAATGCCAGCATCGACCTTGCCGGTTCTTATAAGGTGGCTTATCGTATGTATCCTAAGAATATGCACCTGGCTAACCGTCAGGACTTCTGCTACGTACGTTGGTTCAACTAATATCTTGAGGGTTTTATGCCCTCGCATATTCTCTATAGTCAAGGGAGTTTCCGCACACTGGGCGGAAACTCCCTTTTCAGGTTTCACCAAGAGTTTGAGCCGCGAGTATGCGTGCCTTTCCGTTTTTTATGCTTTGGGTGTCGGCACTTCCCGATTTGTTATTGCCGGGGGAGATGTGTGCAATTTATTATGATGTTAAGTTTATTTTGCATTTACCTTTGTCGTAGTATTGGGGCCATCTTTAGTGCTTGCTGCAGCATAAAGGAGTTGAACGTTTGGGTTTAGACTAAAAAAGATGTACCTTTGTATGGTAATAAAGGTGGATAGAAATCTCCGCTTACATAGGCCGGCTTGTCGAAACAAGCCGGCCTATGCTTTTGTTGCGTATTGCAGGTTGATAGTGCTTGATATTAAGATATATTAACCTTATTAAGGTGTTTTGGTCTCCAAAAACAGTTGTTTCTATCGGTGCGATAGCAAATTCTGAAGCCGCGATAGCAAATTCTGTCGCACCGATAGAAATTTCTGAAGCCGCGATAGCAAATTCTGAAGCGCCATTTCACAGTGCGGGTGCCCTGGTGCATATAGGTGTAGTACCGGTATATGCGGTAATTTCAATTTTAAGACATTCGGTAATTCTTTTATATAAGTAGTCAGCCTCTTGTTGTTTTTATTGCTCAGGACATGTAAAGTATCATAAAACAGCAATTAAAAGATTATTGCGCGTTAAATGTAATGCCACATGGCTAATGCTTTTAAAACTTCAGTTTGGCAGAAAGGTAGACATACCGTCCGACTCCTTCTGAATGGCAGTAGGAGTCTGTCGCATTCACTTTGTCTTGTAGTTAAGTTGCAGCCGAATGTTTGTACTGTTTTGTCTGCTGACCGAAAAATGCGAGGCATGAACGGCCGTTCGTAAAGTTTTTTGTAAATTCGCACATCCAACAGTCAAATTCAACTGCATGACCCCATTACTCGATATACAGCATCTGACCAAGCGCTTTGGAGCCCTTGAGTTGTTTAAAGATATTAGCTTTAGTGTTGCCGAAGGGCAAAAGGTAGGCCTTATAGCCCATAATGGCGCCGGAAAGAGCACCCTGCTTTCTATTCTGGCCGGACGTGAAGATTACGACGAAGGCAGCATTGTGATGCGCCGTGATGCCAGCATTGCTATTTTGGAACAGTCGCCCGTGTTCGACCCCGAAATGACCGTAATTGATGCCTGTTTTAGCCGTGCTGGCGAATTGTCAGCACTGATTAGTAAGTATGAGCAATGCCTGGCAACTCCCGGTAATCCCAACCTGAATGAATTGATTGAGGAGATGGAACGCCGAAATGCCTGGGACTTTGAACTCCGGGCCAAACAGGTGCTTTCGAAGTTGCAGGTCGACGACTTTTTACAGCCAGTAGGCGAACTTTCGGGCGGGCAGCTCAAGCGTGTGGCGCTGGCAAACGTGTTGTTGGCCGAACCCGACTTGCTGGTGCTCGACGAGCCGACAAACCATTTGGACCTTGATATGATTGAGTGGCTCGAAAGCTATTTGCAACGTACCACCAAGGCCCTGCTTATGGTAACTCACGACCGCTACTTTTTGGACAATGTGTGTCAGCACATTCTTGAACTCGACGATCATTCGCTTTATGGCTATAGTGGCAACTACGAGTATTATCTTGAAAAACGGGAGCAGCGCATCGCAGTAACGAATGCAAATATCGTAAAGGCTAACAACTTGTATCGCAAGGAACTCGATTGGATGCGTCGCATGCCTTGTGCACGAGGAACAAAAGCCCGTTATCGTAAGGAGGCTTTTGTTGAACTCGAGCAGCGTGCCCGCCAACGTCGCGAAGAGCGTGCAGCCCGGCTGGAGGTGAAGAGTGGCTATATTGGTAGTAAAATATTTGAGGCCGAATATGTGTGCAAATCTTTTGCCTTGCCGCCCGTCGATGGCAAGGCGCGCGAGAAGGTTATACTGAAAGACTTTTACTACAACTTTTCGCGCTACGAAAAAATGGGTATCGTGGGCGGTAACGGTACCGGAAAAAGTACCTTCATCAAACTCTTGCTGGGACTTGAGAAAACCGACTCCGGACGTTTCAACGTGGGCGAAACCGTACGCTTTGGCTACTTCTCGCAGGATGGTATGGAGTTTGACGAAAAAGACAAGGTGATAGATGCTGTGCGCAAGCATGCCGAATTTATAGACCTGGGGGGTGGACGCCACTTAACGGCTATGCAGTTTTTGGGACATTTCCTCTTTCCGCCCGCACGCCAGCAGGACTATATTTATAAACTCTCGGGCGGTGAGCGCAGACGTCTGCAACTTTGCACCGTATTGATGAAGAATCCTAACTTCCTGGTGCTCGATGAACCCACCAACGACCTTGACATTGCAACCTTGCAGATATTGGAAGAGTATTTGCAGGACTTTAAAGGCTGCGTGATTGTGGTGAGCCACGACCGTTACTTTATGGACCGCGTAGTCGACCACCTGCTTGTATTTAAAGGAGAGGGCGAAATTGACGATTTTCCGGGTAACTACTCCGAGTATCGGGAATGGAAGTCGTTGCGTGAGCACGAAGAACAAGAGGTAAAAGAAGATGCACGCAAGGAAAACAAGGCCACCACTAAACAAAAAACTTGGGGCGGCGAGCAGAAACGCAAACTCACCTTTAAAGAGAAACAAGAAATGCAGCAGCTCGAAAAGGATATAGCCGCTCTTGAAAACGAAAAGCAGGCAATCGAAGAGGAACTCTGTTCGGGTATGCTTGCTGTTGATGAGTTGACCGAAAAGAGTAAACGGCTGCCTGTGCTTTGCGACGAACTGGACGAGAAATCGATGCGTTGGCTCGAACTAAGCGAAATAGGCGGATAAAAGTATCGCTGGCCGACATTGTTATTATCCCATATTTATATACATACCTGTTGTGTGGCAGACAGCTCGCTTCTGAAGTCTAAGCACACGTTTGTACACATACACCCCTTCCAATAAAATAGCATTTGTATGAAACCACTGGCAGAACGCTTGCGCCCTACAACGCTCGACGAATATATCGGGCAGAAACATTTGGTAGGTCCCGGAGCTGTGTTGCGCCGAATGATTGATTCGGGCAATATAACTTCCTTTATATTATGGGGGCCGCCGGGAGTAGGTAAAACGACACTTGCTAAAATTATAGCCAGCCAACTCGATGTGCCCTTTTACACACTCTCGGCAGTAAACAGCGGTGTAAAAGAAGTGCGCGAGGTGATAGAACGTGCTGCAGGAAGCGGCTTCTTTAATCGGCAAAGCCCAATCCTCTTTATCGACGAGATACACCGCTTTTCAAAGTCGCAGCAAGATTCTTTGCTGTCGGCAGTCGAAACGGGTACCATTACACTTATAGGTGCAACAACCGAAAATCCGTCGTTCGAGGTCATACGCCCTTTGCTTTCACGTTGTCAGGTGTATGTGCTTAAAAGTCTGGAGAAGAACGATTTGCTCGAATTGCTGAATCGGGCTCTGACAGTCGACCTTGAACTTAAAAACCGAAAGGTAGAATTGCGCGAAACCGACGCACTGCTGCGCTACAGTGGGGGCGATGCGCGAAAACTGTTGGGGATTCTGGATCTTATAACCTCGGATACCGACCCTATTGTGATTGACAATCAAACTATTACCGAGCGTTTGCAGCAAAACCCTTTGGCCTACGATAAACAGGGCGAAATGCACTATGACATTATATCGGCTTTTATAAAGAGTATTCGCGGCAGCGATCCAGACGCTGCCCTTTATTGGCTGGCCCGAATGATTGAAGGGGGCGAAGATCCTAAATTTATAGCTCGTCGCTTGGTGATTTCGGCTGCCGAAGACATCGGACTGGCTAACCCCAATGCCCTCTTGCTGGCAAATGCAGCCTTCGATGCCGTAGCCAAGATTGGCTGGCCCGAAGGACGCATACCGCTGGCCGAAGCTACGGTGTATTTGGCTACTAGCGAAAAAAGCAATTCGGCCTATCGTGCCATTGATAGGGCCATTGAACTGGTGCGCCGTACAGGAAACCAGCCGGTGCCCCTGCCTTTGCGAAATGCACCAACGAAACTGATGGCTGATTTGGGTTATAACGACGGCTATCTCTATCCGCACGATTATCCAGGTAACTTTACGCCACAGCAGTACATGCCCGATGGTTTGCAGGGCGAAGTTATTTGGCACCCATGCGGCAGTCAGGCAGAGCGCCGGAGCACGGACCGCATGAACGCCTGTTGGCCCAACAAGTTGCGGTAGCGCACCAGTCAGCATTTTTAATTCTAATCGCTTGATTGCAAACAGTGACTTCAGCAGAAACATCAAGGGGGGAGCGTAGGGCATATCTCAAGGCAAAGGCTGTGCCTTACAGAGCCGTAGGGGTGTGAATGAGCAGATTGCGTGAATACAGCAAATAAAATGGATGGCAGGTGTTAGCAGTAGCATAGGCATATAGCAGGCTGATGCCTGTGTGTTTTAGTTGATATCCCGAACCTTAAAAATGCCCGGGAGTAGCCGATTTAGAGGTGTAATAGGTGCCAAAACAAGAAAAAGTGTCCGGAAGTGTATTTTTTTTGATGTAAAGTTTGGTACTTTCAAAAAAAGTTGTACCTTTGCACCGCGTTTGAGAGATAACGCTACAGCAAAGCTGTACGGAATGCGGAAATAGCTCAGTTGGTAGAGCACAACCTTGCCAAGGTTGGGGTCGCGAG
>Freddie_p2__coassemble_1436_pt1 | contig 33456 bp, 26 predicted proteins | sample Freddie_p2__metabat2_high_PE_021 | metagenome-assembled genome bin Freddie_p2 | reverse complement strand
CAAAGTTCTGAACAATGAAGATTTAATGAAATATGGGGTAGATGGGATGGATACGCTCTTCTGTTATTTTATTCTACCGATAAAAAATACTTTTGCAAGCAAGAAAAAGCCCTTGTCCGCATACTTGCGGACAAGGGCTTTGAATGAGTCTTTACTCGAGCTCTAAATTAGTCGAGCTGTGCGAGTTTGTTTTCAGAACCAAGTACTTCTACAATCTTGTGCTCGTAGAGTTTCTTCATGTTTTCGCGAGCAGGACCGAGATACTTGCGGGGGTCGAACTCCTGGGGCTTCTCTGCGAATACCTCACGGATAGCAGCCGTCATGGCCAAACGAGAGTCGGAGTCGATGTTGATTTTGCATACAGCACTTGCAGAAGCCTTGCGGAGTTGCTCTTCAGGGATACCAACTGCGTTGGGGAGTTTGCCGCCATACTTGTTAATGGTGTCAACCTCGTCCTGGGGAACAGATGAAGAACCGTGGAGTACGATGGGGAAGCCGGGGAGCTGCTCCATAACGGCATCGAGAACGTCGAATGCGAGGGGAGGAGGAACGAGGCGGCCGGTCTTCGGGTCACGGGTGCACTGTTCGGGAGTGAACTTGTAAGCACCATGGCTCGTACCAATAGAGATAGCAAGGCTATCGCAGCCTGTGCGGGTAGCAAAGTCTACAACCTCTTCGGGCTTTGTGTAGTGGCTTTCAGCATGGCATACTTCGTCTTCAACGCCAGCCAAAACGCCGAGCTCGCCTTCAACAGTTACGTCGAACTGGTGAGCATAGTCTACAACTTTCTTGGTGAGGGCTACGTTTTCCTCGTAGGGAAGGCCAGAACCATCGATCATTACTGAGCTGAAGCCCATATCGATGCAGCTCTTACAAGTCTCGAACGAGTCTCCGTGGTCAAGGTGAAGCACGATTTCGGGGTGCTTGCAACCGAGTTCCTTAGCGTACTCAACAGCACCTTCAGCCATGTAACGCAAAAGGGTCTGGTTGGCATAAGCGCGAGCACCTTTTGAAACTTGCAGAATTACAGGGCTCTTCTTCTCTGAAGCGGCCTGAATGATAGCCTGCAACTGCTCCATATTGTTGAAGTTGAAAGCGGGAATAGCATAACCGCCATCGATGGCACGCTTGAACATGTCACGGGTGTTCACCAAGCCTAAGTCTTTGTAGTTTACCATAATTAAAAAAATCGTTTATATCTGTGGATAACTTTTCCAATGCAAAAGTACAACATCTTGGCTTGAAACGCAAGTTTCGGTGGATTTTTTTTACGTTTTTGCCAGCATTGTCATTACTCATTATGTGCTTGTGCTTTGAGTTGACTGTTTGTAGTTCTAAAAAATGCCATTCAGTAGCAGTCGGAAAGAACTGTTGCTGAATGGCGTGAGCGGATAGGAAACTAGTTTACGAAGTTCCAGGAAATGCCGAACCTAAAGACCATGCGATTAAGCGGATAGTGGGGAACCAAAAATGGATTGCCGGCTCCCGAGGAGTAGTTAACATGTGAGGCCATTACATAGAAGCGTGTACGTTTCAGATGGAAATTGGCATACACATTGACTATGGGGTAGTTGCCAATGTCGGTACGAATAGATGGATCTTGTAGGACGTATTGGCCGATAATTGGCGAGTAACTGGGAGCTTTGTATTTGGTAAAGTAGTACATGTCGCCACCGATTTCTGTGCGTAATACGCGGGCTATGCGGAATAGAAGGTACAAGTTGGTGTAACCAGTAAAGGAAGGTACGGGCATGGCTTCCTTATTGCTCGATACCTGGTAGGTGAGTTCGTTTTCCCAATTAAGTATCCCCCATTTAAAGTCTTGGTTGAGTGTGATTCCTAAAAGTTGGGTGTTTTTGCCAGCTTGTCCTACACTTACTGCATGCCGGTAATTGGTATAGCCATCAGTCGATGTAAAAGGGGTAAGATGTTCTTGGAAGTAGAGCTGATTTTGTATGTTTTCGAGCGTGGCTGTCAAGGCTGTGTGACGGTAGCGTAGGGTGGCGCTCACGCGGGCTCGGAACACTTTGTTGAGATCGTTATTATCCCACCAGGCATTGCGGCCCCGGTAATGCCTGAAGTAGAACGAAGGCCTTTCGTTGCGTACAAAGCCGCTAAAAGCAAAGCGTAGTGTATCGCGCTTGAGAGGAATGTTAAGGTTGGCATCAGCCTCAACATTGAATTCGCCCCAATCTTTGCCTGTAGTTCGTATTTCGCCGAGCACGTTGTAGTGGAAAAGGCTTCCCTGTTGCTTGAGTAGTTGTCCGCCAATGGTGATGTAGTGTTCTTTGAACTTGGTGCGCGTTTTGCGTGCTTCACTGTATGGCAGACGAAAATCGAAGGCTGCGTATTCATGTTTGCCATAAAGGCGAAGCCCCATCTTCATCCATTTGTTAAAACCTTCGCGTAGTTCTATAGCTAATGTATTTTCTACGCTTATATGGTGTGTGCGGTCGTTAGCTGAATCGCCCGGAAGATAGAAATCGGCAAAGTAGCCGGGGTTGTTGGTATTATTTCTTTCGTTCGACAGGAATTTGCGAGTATTGTCGTCAATGCGTAGGGTGTGTATGAATGAAGTGACGGGTATAAACTCAGTGTGTATTTTGATTGAGTCTGTTGTATTTGCTTTATCTTCGGTATGCTCTTCGTTGCCCACACCTCTTGGCATGCGAGGTTGTTTACCTGCTGCTTGTGAGAGGGCTTGTTGTACTAACTTGGTGGATTCCTCGTTTAATTGTTGGACTTGTGCCAGTTGCTCGGGCGTAACAAGATTTCCTGCAGCATCGCGATATCTTCGAAATCCCAAACTGTAGCGGTGAGTCAGATAGAACTGATTACCGCCAATTTTGTTCCAGGCACGCGCCAGGTTAACGGGCATGTCGCCCGTTCCGTATTTGGTGGGAAAACTTTCGGGCCTGTTTACAAAGTCGTCGTTTTCAATACCTCCGTTTTCGCGTGTTTTGAGATAGGTATGCTGAAGATATGTGTGCATCTGATATTGGTCGCCTCTGTACGAGGCGTAGAGAGTTCCGTCAAAATCGGCGGTTGACTGGCCTTCGTAGTATCCACGTCCGTACAAATAGTCTGCTTTAAACCCCAAGCCCAGTCTTTTGCCTGAATTTACAGAAAAGAGTGCGCGTATGCGGTCTTCGCCATTGGTCTTATTTCCGCAGGAGTGATAAGTAATGTTGGTAAAAGGCGACTTGGTGTTTGTAAAAAGCAAGTTTTCAGTTTCCTTTACAAAAAAGTCGTATGGAAGTTTAAAGATGAAGGGGTTGGTTTGCATATTAGCTCCCTGCTCTGTAAAGTAACGACTGATACGAGGGGCACCTAAATTGCCAGTAAAGTTGTAGTGGCCGGTGGTTCCGGAGGTAAAGTTGTCGTTTTGAAACTGATGGGGAATGGTATCATACTGAGCGGGACGTATATCACCGAAGCGGCTGTCTATGGTCCATACGTAAATGCCTTCAGGTACGTTGGTCGTTTCGGTACTATCGTTTTCGAAGGCGCTACGTTTGTTTGTTAGGTTGAAAGGGTCGTCTTCCGTTCTTATGTTTTGTCCCATAGCCGGAAGGGCAGTAGCCAAAGCAATCAGGTAGATGGGATATAGCTTCATGGGGTTGGATTACTTGTACTTCTGAATCAATGCGGTTACACTTGTGTCGCCAAACTGTTGTGCTTTGTTAAGGTGTTGCAGCGCTTTGGGCTTGTTACCAAGTTCACCGAAAGCTATACCTGCTATTTTGTGGGCATCGGCATTTTCGGGCTGCAGTTTGAGCAGTTTTTCTGCCTGTTCGGCAGTTTGAGCATATTCTCCTACACGTAACAGAATGAGGCATTCTTCGAGCATAAAGGGTAGAGGATCCTGGGCTGTGGCAATAGCTGTATGTATATCGTCGAGCGCTTGTTGATACATGCGTGCCTGCATTTCGGTTTGCTGTCGTATGTAGTAAAAGGTTGCGTTAAGGTTATTGGGACCGATGGCTTTTTCGTATTCATTGTAGTCAAATACGGCTTCACGGTAGCGTCCTGCTTGAATCAGTCGAGAGGCTCTTTCCCAATAATATTGAGCAGACTTTGCTTGAATGGGTTGTGGGAGTAGGGCAATACATTTGTCGAGTAGGGCTATAACTTGCGCTGAATCCTTCCCACTCTTTTCGAGAGCGAGTGCAGCTGCATAGTAGGTTTCGGACGAGGCAAATGTTTTGTCTTCACAGGCTTTGAGGTAGCTTCGATATGCGCCATCATAGTTGTTTTGTGCTAATTGACAGTGCCCTTTCTGCATTAAGTATACAGGGTAGGGAGACAGTCTATAAGCTTGGTCGGCTTCAGCCTCGGCTTTTTGCAGGTTCCAATCTTTAAAAAAGGCTGTAGTATCGTTGCGAGTAATGGCAATCTGGTATATCAAGGTGCTCCAATTGTAGTGAATGGCATCGGCCTTGAGTCCAGTTGTATCGGTTGAGGCTATTTCGAGTGCGCTGTTAAAGTCGTTTTCGCTTGCCTGGTATTGGTTGTAGCGAGCATTTAGTGCAGCACGTCCGGCATATCCGTCTGCCAGTTTTGGAAAAGTGCTGATGTAGTCATTATAGGCTGTAAAACATGCAAGTGAGTCGTTTGCTGGAAGCATATAAATATAGGCCATAGCTTCTTTCGCTTCGTGTGGCAGTGCTTTGGGAATTGCTAATTGACGAAGTTCGGTGTTGAAAGCTGCAGTGGCATCAATATTCAGTTCGTTGATGAAGCGCGCGTCAATAGCACAAGCTCCTGTTGCCTTGGTGTCGACGTTTCGCTGTACTATAGCCACAAGATTTCCCGACTGATCCATAAGCGGAAGTGTTAGGTTTGTTGCATCATTGCCGATATTTGTATGGTAGTAACGATAGGCATTGTAGGCTTCATCGCTCAATATGGTTGCTGTTTGCAGGGCTTTTTTCTTTTCGTTACTATAGCGTACCATTTGTAGCGGAGTGGTTGTATTAGCTGCAGTTGTTGCTATAGTAAAGAATTCGGAGTTTTTACAGTTCGCTATACTGAATTTAATAAGGTCTGTTGCAGCGTTAGCGCCCAATATGCGGTGTATAGCATACTTTTTTCCTTTTGTATCAATCACCTCAGCGCGAACAGCTCCATCAAGCATGGTGTATGAGGTTACAGCTACGCCTGGTGCTTCGACATAGAAGGCATTACCGGATCTTAGGAGTTTGCCATTGGCATCGTAGGCAAAGATGTTGAGCACTGCTTTGTAAGCATTTTGGGGCGAAACCATGGTGGTAGCACCAAGTTGGCTGGCTGCAGTGATGAGGGCTGCAGAAAGGAATATCTTTTTCATTCGGATGATAAGGAATTCAGTAAGTTGTTGGGCATAATATTACAGTAGCCTTGGTATTTGTTTGTAGACGCAGAGTGGCATCCGTATTTGCATGGATGTGCAACAGGCTACATTATGTAAGCAATAATTGACGTGCATTTTCCATTGCTGCCGGTGTAATTTCTGCTCCAGAGAGCATATGCGCTATTTCTGTTATGCGTTCTTCTGTAAGCAGTGGGCATATATGGCTACGGGTATATTCGCCATCGTCTTCTTTGTATACTCTGAAATGGTGCTTGCCCAAAGCTGCAATTTGTGGGAGGTGTGTAATGCATAACACTTGACAGTTTTCAGAGATTTGCTGCATGACTTTAGCCATGCTTTCAGCCATTTTTCCAGAAACCCCCGTGTCAATTTCATCGAAGATAATGGTAGGCAGACTTTTATTGCGCGCAATGAGGGCTTTGAGTGCCAGCATTAAACGGGCAATCTCACCTCCTGATGCTATTTGACTGATGTCTTGAAGTGGGACGTTCTTGTTTGAAGAGAAAAGAAAGGTTACCTTATCTGCTCCAGAAGCATCGGGTTCCTTGCGTGGGGTAATTTGTACATTGAGATGTACGTGTGGCATACCTAATCCTTGCAGGGCGTGAGTAAGTTCCTGAGCCATCAACGTAGCCGACTTTTGACGAGTAGATGTAAGGAAATCTGCAGCCTGCTTGCGTAAATGTTTCAGTTTTTCAACTTTCAATTGCTGCTTAGTGATTTCTTCGTCAATAGTTTCGATTTGATTGAGTTGTGTCTCAAGGCTCTTTGTTAAATCTAGTAGTTCAGCAATGCTGTTTAAATGGTGCTTTTGTTCAAGTTCATAGATAGTATTAAGCCTTTCTTCTACAAACTGAAGTCGTGCTGGATCATATTCAATCTGCTCAGCATGCTGTTCTAGTTCGGCAGCAATATCTGTAAGTTCGATGCGTACACTTTGTAGTCTTTCTGCAAGTTCATTGGCACCAGAATATTTGTCGGCGATGGGAGTTAGAACTTCCGATGCCATACGAACATGGTGTATTACATCGCAGTCTTCAGATTCAATTAAGTTTTGCGCTGTAAAAAATGCCTGCTTAATATCTTCTGCATGACTAAGCAGGTTTTGTTCTTGTTCAAGTTCCTCTTGCTCTCCTACACTGAGGGCAGCTTCTCTTAGTTGCATAAGCTGGAATAGCAAGTAATCTTTTTCAGCTTGTCCTCTTTGGGCTTGCTCGGTAAGAGTTCTTAGATGAACTTCGGCCTGACGTGCAGCTTCAAACGTCTGTTTATATGTAGAAACTTCTTCTGTATTTCCGGCCAGTAAATCAAGTGTTCCAATCAGAAAATGTTCATTGTGTATGAGAAGATTCTGGTGTTGTGAGTGTATGTCGATGAGTGAAGCACCGATTTCTTTGAGTTTGGCAGCTGTGACAGGTGTGTCGTTAATAAAGGCCCTGCTTTTGCCAGACTGTGTTACTTCTCGCCTTACGATACATTCCTGCGGGTCGTAGTCTATGTCGTTATGAGTAAAGAAGTCTTCTAAATTCAAGCCCTCTATGTTGAACGAAGCTTCTACCATACATTTATTGTGACCAGTTTGAATTGCTTTGGCTTCGGCTCTACCACCGAGTAGCAAATTGAGCGCACCGAGAATGATACTCTTGCCCGCTCCTGTTTCACCTGTAATCACAGAGAAACCAGACAACCAATCGATGTCCAGTTCTTCAATCAGTGCGTAGTGTGATATGGTTAAATGTTGAAGCATGATACATTCTGTTTGGATAGCCTGTGTGGAACTTTGTTAGACTTTAAGTGTCTGCTTCTGCCACGCTATGCTTTTGGGGATATTGTTAACTTCAGCGAGAGGGCTATCTGGTTGCAACTTTTTTTATGAGTAACGCGGATATTTCCTGAGCCATTTAGGTCTTTATGTATATTTATTGAGTTATTTCCCTCCAGAAACTATTTTGTGAAGGATTAATGCTTGAAAGTGTTTCTACCAAATCTTCTTTTTCTTTGGCTGTTCCGTGACCTTTGTAGATATAAAGAATCTCATCGCGTTTATATTCCGTAAATATTTGGGGTAACATACTCATTGACTTGTTGTCTTTTGCTTGCTTAAGCAATTCCATAGCTTTGGTGATGCCTGCACGTCCACGTTCAACATTTTCGCTCATAATGTCAAGTCCTTCGCGGTAGTAAGCGTATTGCATTTTTCGAAAGGGTTCCATTCCTCCGTCAAGTAGGTCAGTGATGATAGCGTGCCGGTTTTTATTGTCGTCGAATGCTTTCCAACCCTTTCCAGTCATGCTTTGAGCATTATTAACAATAGTTTGGGCCGTTTGCAGGTATTCGGTTCCTCCCAATGGTGCCATAGCATCCATATCCATGCCTATAATCAAGTATACATAGTAAGCAATAACGGCCGTTAAGTTATTGTCAATTACATCTGGGCGGAATTCTATCTGATCATACTCCTGATAATTGAAACTGAGATTAGGATCGTTAAATGCAAACGTAGAAGTGGTATAGGTGGAACCATATACAGGACGGTTTGCTTGAACATTGAGTGTGCACTCAATGTAGTTCTCGGCCACCGAATATTTCTTTACTGTAAGACTGAAGTTGCAGTTGATGCGTTCGCTACGCTTAAACTGCATATTGGTCCATTGGCGCTCGTTGAGAAATTGTTCCAGTGTTGTTTGCAGAGTTTCGAAGACCGAAGCACTGGTACCTTGTACCTGCTGGTGGTTGATGGTAACGCGGGCATCGAGTTCTTGGGCGCAGAGAACTTGGCTACCGAGAGAGGTTAAACCGATAAAAAGGCCAATTTTATTCAGCATATCGCGTTAGTTGAAGGTTGTTGCTTGGATTGATGCCCTTAGCCGCCCATATGCGTTTTAGCATAAGGCTCAAGGCTCGTTAAATGCGTCGTATGAGTTCGTCAACGATATCTATAGCTACCTCATGCTTTGTTTTAAGCGGATACGCCTTTTCTGTGCCATCGTTCGAAAGAATGGTTATCTTGTTGGTGTCACAGGCAAATCCGGCACCTTTATCGCGTAATGAATTTAATACAATAAAATCAAGATTCTTGCGGTGCAGTTTGTCAAGGGCATGTTCTTTTTCATTGTTGGTTTCGAGCGCAAATCCTACTAAGCATTGTTGGGCTTGTTTCATAGAACCTAAAGTTGCCGCAATGTCTTGAGTTGGTTGCAACACAAGTTTCAAATCTCCGCTCCCCTCACGTTTGATTTTCTGGTCAGCAGTATGCATTGGAGTAAAATCAGCCACAGCAGCACAAAGTATAGCAGCATCCATTTTATCAAAGCATTGAGTGGCTGCTTGCAGCATTTCTGCTGCACTGGTCACATTGGTGCGGTGAATGTTGGGGTTTTTGGTTTCTATGGCTACAGGTCCAGCAATGAGTTCAACCAGAGCACCTTGTTGAGCACAGACTTCAGCTAATGCAAACCCCATTTTTCCTGTAGAGTAATTACCTATAAAGCGTACAGCATCAATTTTCTCGTGTGTAGGTCCGGCTGTAATAAGTATGCGTTTACCTTTAAGGTGCATTGGTTGGTTTTCAATATTTTGATTGAAGAACTCTTCTAGTACCTTAAATATGTTTTCGGGTTCTTCCATGCGGCCTTTGCCTACCAAGTGGCTGGCAAGTTCGCCTTCAGCTGCTTCAATAATATGGTTTCCGTAAGCAGCAATTATATGGAGGTTGTTTTGTGTAGCAGGATGCCGATACATATCAAGGTCCATAGCCGGTGCAACAAATACAGGTGCCTTCATTGAAAGATAGGTAGTAATAAGCATATTGTCGGCAATACCATGTGCCATTTTTCCGATAGTCGAGGCAGTGGCTGGAGCAATAATCATAGCATCGGCCCATAGTCCGAGGTCTACATGGCTATGCCATGAGCCATCGCGTTGGGCAAAAAATTCTGAAATTACAGGCTTCGAGGTTAAAGCCGAGAGTGTGACTGGGGTAATGAACTCTTTGCCGGCCGAAGTAATTACTATTTGTACTTCGGCTCCGGCTTTAATTAACAGTCTGGCCAGCGTGCATGCCTTGTAGGCAGCAATGCTGCCTGTTATACCTAATACTATATGCTTTCCCGATAAGTTAGACATTACTCTAAATAATTGATTGAACAAAATAAGGTTGCTCTTGCTGTTGTGCCTTGGGGTTTAGATACCGTTGCGCAGTTTGATACGCATAAAAACCTGTTTGGTATTTTGTGTAAAGTCGCCTTGCATAATCCAACTGAAGTAGCCGGGATCATGTTTCAAAACCTCGCTGGCAGGGCGGCCTCTGTATTTTCCAAAGTTAATGGTTTCTACGCCCTGCTCGTTGTAAACAATTCGTCCCGCCAAATCTACATTTTTGTTGCGTCGTGAGAATTCTGCCAGGAAACCAACGTTATTCTTCAAGTCTGCTGCATATCGGTCAAGTTGTGCTTCGAGCACTTCAAGTGTAGCACGAGTATCAGCTTCGGCGGTATGTGCATCGGTCAACTCTTTTTGGCAATAAAACTTATATGCCGATGTAAGGTCACGTTTTTCCATTTTATGGAAGATGCCTTGCACATCTACAAAGTTCACATGGCTGATATCGTAGTTGATTCCCGCGCGAATAAATTCCTCAACTAACAAGGGTATATCAAAATAGTTAGAATTGTAGCCGGCTAAATCGCAACCTTCAAAGGTTTTAGCAAGTATTGCTGCTTGTTCTTTAAATTTAGGGCAGTTTGCTACATCGTTGTCGAAGATGTGATTTACAGCCGAAGCTTCGGCACTGATATGTTTCTCGGGATTAAAGCGTTGGGTCTTAACTTCCTCTGTGCCGTCTGGAAAGAGTTTAATGTAGCATAATTCTACAATACGGTCACTGACAATGTTTAGCCCGGTTGCTTCGATGTCGAAAAATATGATGGGGCGGGATAGTTGTAGTTTCATAAGCCAGTAGCTAAAGTAAAGCTAAAGATGTCTGTCTTTGTGATGCTGTATAGAATAATAAATGTAATAGCCAATGCAGTAGTGCAGTGTTCACATTTACAGCATCACCAGACAGACCCTTTATAAATTTCGTTATGCCCTAAAAGCATCAGTCGTTGAATACCGAGGGCATGATGAGCATGAGAACTTCTTCGTTCTCCTTTTGTTTGGCAGGCTTGATAATTCCAGCTCGGCTGGGATCGGAGAGCTCCATTTGAATCTCATCAACCTCAAGGCTTTGAATCAATTCAAGTAATGTTGAACCTTTAAACGCTACTCGTAATGGCATTCCAGAGTAGTCGCAAAGCATAGTTTCTTCGGCTGATTTACCAAAATCGTTGTCTTGACTTGATATTTTCAATCTGCTCGCTTCCATTTGGAAAAGCACCAGTACAGCACTTGGATTTGCAAAAACAAGAATGCGGCGCAGAACGCTGATGAGCGAGAGACGGTCAATTGTAATGATATTGGGATTATTGGTAGGAATTACGCTTCGGTAGTTAGGGTAGCGTCCTGCCACAAGGCTACAAATCATGCAATAGTTTTCGGTGGTGAAAATAGCACCGCGTTCGCCAAATTTTGCTTCAACATCTCCTTGCTCTTTTGTAAGCACATTCTTTAGTAAGGAGGCGGGGCGAGTGTTCAGCAAAAAAATACCTTCGGCATCAGTGCTTCCCAAATACATTTGGGTGAGTGCTAACTGGTTGCCATTCGTTGCTACAACCGAAAGATTTTGTCCTTTAATGTCAAAACATACAGTATTGAGTTGAGCGCGGAGCGTATCGGATGCCGAGGCTACCATTGCACGCGATATACCTGATAAAAGGTTCGAGGCATTAATTGTGAGAGTAATTTGCTCTTTTCCATCCAAGTCAGGGATGGGGTAGCTTGTAGCATCTTGAGCCATCAATTGGTACTGGCCGTTCTGATATTCTATCGAAAGTTCATTTGTGCTAGTGTTCAGCGTAAAGGTGAGTGGTTGTTCGGGTATTTCTTTAATTGCATCTTGCAATATCTTAGCGTTTACGGCAAAGCGTGCATTCTCATCGCATTCGTTAAGTTCAATTTTGCTGGAGATGGTAGTGTCGTTATCCGACGCAGTAATTGTAAGGGTTTTACCACTAATCTCAAGGCAAAAGCAATCTAAGATAGGAATATTATTCTTTTGGGTAATGACGCGTCCAATTGTATTGAGGCGAGCCGATAGGGTAGCACTTGATGTTACGAATTTCATAAGTTGAGTACTTTTCAGTTGTTTTTACGAGCAAAAGTACTCAATTTTTTTGGGGGTAACGAAGTTTTGAAGTATAAAATGAAGGTTTCTAAAAAAGAAAGTTGTAATTTCGCACTATCAAATCAACTTAACGAAAGAACAATCAATGGAAATTTCAGGTAAAATTATCGCAGCTCTTGAGGCGAGAGGCGGTATTTCTCAGCGAACAGGTAACCCTTGGAAAACCCAAGAGTTTGTTATCGAGACTCACGACCAATTTCCCCGCCGTTGCGTATTTAATGTTTTTGGCGAGGACAAACTTCGCGACTTCAATATTCAAGTAGGTGAGGAACTTACGGTTTCGTTCGACATAGATGCGCGCGAGTACAACGGACGTTGGTATAATGATATTAGGGCCTGGCGTGTACAACGCGGTGTGGTAGCTGCTCAGCCGGTAAATCCAGGAGTCGCGCCTGCAGCAGCTGCAACAATTCCGTCGCCCGCCGCCACACCCGCTGTAGGTGGTGATGTAGAAGGTACTGCTGACGATCTACCCTTTTAATTGCTTGTAGCTAAGCCCGAAAGAGCTCCGTACTAAATCAATCATTGCTTTAGTATGCAGCTCTTTTTTTACACTTAATCAACAACAAACTGAATAAGACCCCGTGCGTATATTGCTTCGAATTGTGAAGTGGATACTTATCTGCTTTTTCTCGTCTAGCATCCTTGCTGTACTTGCTTACCGTTGGTTACCAGTGCCTGTCACTCCACTGATGCTTATTCGCTGTGTAGAGAATTTTAGTAAAGGAAAACCCGTAGCCATTCATCATAAATGGGTTCCGTTAAGCGAGATGTCCAAATACCTACCTGTTGCAGTAATAGCCTCTGAAGACCAACGCTTTATGCAACACGACGGTTTCGACTTTGAGGCTATTAGCGATGCTGCAAAAGAACGTATTGAAGGCAGACGTATGCGTGGCGGAAGTACCATTTCGCAGCAAACAGCTAAAAATGTTTTTCTTTGGCCACGTTCGTCGTGGGTGCGTAAGGGATTTGAAGTCTACTTTACAGTACTCATTGAGTTGATGTGGTCAAAGGAGCGTATCATTGAAGTATATTTGAACAGTATCGAAATGGGACCTAATATTTATGGTGCAGAGGCTGTGGCTAAGTATCATTTCGGTTGTAAGGCTTCCGAATTGCGGCGCTCTGACTGTGCACTGATAGCCGCCACTCTTCCCAATCCTATTCGCTTCAGTTCTCTTCGTCCATCAGGATACATGCGCAAACGCCAAAAACAAATACAAGTGCAGATGCGTTACATTCCTTTGCTCGAGGAGGCTGAATAATGGTACGTTTTTTACCGAATACCTTCGGTAGCTCACAAAAAAAAATTACTTTTGCGGTGTCAATTAGCAATAACTCCAGCAACTTGGTTGTTGTGGTATGATTCTTAGAACGACACACCCATTAATTTCACTTAAAGACACAAAATATGAAGAAGACCATTCTTGTTACCGGCGGTACAGGCTTTATTGGTTCGCACACTACAGTCGAACTTCAGCAAGCTGGCTATGATGTAGTCATTATCGACAACTTGTCAAATTCACAGGCTGATGTCGTTGATGGCATTGAGCAGATTACCGGTATCCGTCCAGCCTTTGAACAGGTTGACTGTTGCGATTTAGCCGGACTTGAAGCTGTTTTCCAAAAATATCCTGCCATTACTGGCATTATTCACTTTGCTGCATCAAAGGCAGTAGGCGAGAGCGTAGAGCAGCCTCTTAAATATTATGAGAACAACCTGCTCTCACTTATTAATTTGCTTAAACTTATGCCTAAGTACGATGTTAAAGGTATCATATTCTCTTCATCGTGCACGGTTTATGGACAGCCTGATCCCGAGTTCCTGCCTGTAACTGAGTTGGCCCCCATCAAGAAGGCCGAGAGCCCTTACGGCAATACGAAACAGATTAATGAGGAAATAATTCAGGACTATATCCATAGCGGTGCCTCTATCAGTGCCATTATTCTTCGCTATTTTAATCCCATCGGTTCGCATCCTTCAAGCATCATTGGCGAAATGCCCAATGGTGTTCCTGCAAACCTTATTCCTTATCTTACGCAAACAGCTATCGGAATCCGTCCCTGCCTCAAAGTTTTTGGTGATGATTATAACACCCCCGACGGCTCGTGCATCCGCGACTATATCTACGTGGTAGATTTGGCTAAAGCTCACGTAGCTGCTATGGCACGTATTGTAGAGGGTAAGAATGCTGAACCCGTTGAGATTTACAACGTTGGTACAGGTAATGGCGTAAGTGTACTTGAACTTATTAATACTTTTGAAAAGTGCACTGGCGTAAAACTTAACTATGAAATCGCTCCTCGTCGTGCAGGCGATATAGAGAAAGTATGGGGCAATGTAGACAAGGCCAACGAAGTTCTAGGATGGAAGGCAGTTCATACGCTCGAAGAGGCACTCTCATCAGCTTGGAATTGGCAACTCAAACTTCGTGAACGTGGCATCATGTAATGCCTTTCTAATCGGTCTTTATGTCTGATAGCCTCTTGTAGTGTAGAGCTTCCTGACATTTCTCCGGTCATCAGTATTATAGCCCGAACCCAGTGCCTGCTTCGGCCCGGATTCGGGCTATTGTTATTTGCTGTATGTAGTAGTAATTCATTTTACGGTTAAGAAAGTTTAGGCTAATCGGTATAGGAAAAACTCCACTCACAATCTTATTTCAGGCTGCTGTTTTTAATATTTTACATGGTGTGTAGAGGTCTTTGCACCACCTTTAAAGTTTTGCCAAGCTTCTGCGGTTCTGTGCGTCAGATGTTATTGGTGGGCGCATGGTGTTGCTGAAAAAATATCCTTTCTACTCCCATATTCCATTCATCCCAACAATAATTCTGTTATGCAACCCTATTATTTGATACAAGAGCAGTTGCTCCGTCAAAACCTGAAACTTATTCGCAGTATTGCTGAGCGTGTAGGTGTAGAGTTTATTTTGGCTTTTAAGGCCTTTGCTCTTTGGAAGACCTTTCCTGTTTTTCGTGAATACATCAGCCATACTACAGCCTCTTCGCCTTACGAGGCTCGTTTAGCTTTTGAGGAATTTGGTTCTAAGGCACATACCTATTCGCCAGCTTATGAAGATGATACGTTCAATACTATTTTAGATTGTTCCAGCCATATAACTTTTAATTCACTCACGCAATTTGCACATTTTTCGCCTCGCGTATTAAGCTTGGGAACGTATGCACCGAGCATGGGATTGCGCATCAATCCTGAGCATAGCGAAATTGAAACGGAACTTTATGATCCCTGTGCTCCCGGCTCGCGTTTTGGAGTGTTGGCCTCACAATTGCCTCCGCAATTACCAGCTGGTATAGAAGGCTTTCATTGTCATTGTCATTGCGAAAGCAGTGCGCAGGCACTGGAGCATACATTAGGTTACATTGAGTCGCTTTTTGGACATTGGCTTCCCCAAATTAAGTGGCTAAATCTAGGGGGTGGCCATCTGGTTACACGTAAGGACTACGATGTGAATCATCTCATAACTATTTTGAAAGCCTTTAAGGCACGTCATCCGCACTTGCATCTCATACTAGAGCCAGGTTCGGCTTTTGCCTGGCAAACAGGTCCCCTTGTGTCGCAAGTAGTCGACATTGTAGTCAACAAGGGTATTCAAACAGCTATTCTTAATGTGAGTTTTACGTGCCATATGCCCGACTGTCTCGAAATGCCTTATCACCCGGCAGTGCGTGGTGCCGAAACTATTCCTGATGCCCGCGAGTTGGGTATAGAAAGTGATGATTGTGTGTATCGTTTGGGCGGAAATAGTTGTCTGAGTGGTGACTATATGGGGTACTGGCGTTTTCCGACTCCGTTGAAGGTTGGTGATACCGTCATCTTTGAAGATATGATTCACTATACTACGGTTAAAACAAATATGTTCAATGGCATACACCATCCGGCACTCAAGATTGAACGCCTGGATGGCACTATCGAAACGTTGCGCACCTTTACTTACGAGGACTATCGCGACCGTATGGATTAATGCCGCATGTGTTTGCAGTCACATTTACAAGAACTATACAGACAAACTGGCTTATACTTTTATGTTTTATCTTCCCGATCTAATGCCTGCAGCTCGTGAGTTGCAGGCCGATACCTATGTGCTGCAAGAGTGGCAACAGGTGCAAGGGGTACGAAGGGTACTCCTGCTTAACCTTATGCCTCAAAAGCCTGTTACGGAATTGGATGTTGCGAGAACACTGGCTGCTACGGGCATCTCTTTTCAACTCATTCCAATTAAATTTAGCGGGCAGACTTATAAAACGACCTCTGCTGCTCACATGGAGGCCAACTATTTGACTTTTGAAAAGGTTGAGTCTTACAACTTTGATCGTTTGATTATTACAGGTGCACCTGTAGAGCAGTATAATTTTGAGGAGGTACGCTATTGGGAGTACTTGTGCCGTTTGATGGATTGGGCTTTAAGCCATGTAGACAGTACACTCTATGTATGTTGGGGTGCACAGGCTGGGCTGTACCATCATTATGGAATACCTAAATATCAATTACCATTCAAGTGTTTTGGTGTTTTCACTCAACAGGTGCTTAAGCCCGATTCACCCTTTATGCGGGGTTTGGCACCGACCTTTCCTATGCCAACTTCGCGGCATACCGAAGTACAGTTGCCCGATATAAAGTGCTGTCGTGATGCAGGCTTGCAGCTGTTGGCTGTTAGCAATGAAAGTGGGGTAGGAGTAGTAGCTTCTGCTGATGGTAAGCAACTTTTTATTGTGGGACATTTGGAGTATGAGCCAATGACACTCGATCGCGAATACCATCGCGATTTGGAACGTTCACTTCCTATTCAAGCTCCGGTGCATTATTATGCTGCTGATGGTAGTGTTCCCTTTGTATGGCAGCAAAGTGCCATTCAGTTCTATGCAAATTGGCTTACAGTTTAGCAGCTATCAAATTATTAAGGCTTGAATTATACAAAGGCTGATTTGTCAATACAAATCAGCCTTTGTAAATGGTATGGGTAGTAATTCTTTATATGTATAAATATACTGACAACTTAGTTACAATCATCATTTCCGTATTTTTAATAGGAAGGGTTGAAAGTGATTTGAAAATCATTCGTGCTTTGTGATTATAGCAAACCGAAATAGCTGAGTAAAGAGAGGCATTTGAAAAAAGACCAAGTTCTTCGGTCGAGCAGGCGATAATGTATTTGCAATGAATCTTTTTAACTTTGCAAGTTAAACCCTAGCTAAAATTCTTTTTGGTATATGATTGCCCGTTTGAATTGTTCTTAGTGCAGTCGCTATGTGTTATTGTAGACCTGCTTTCTGATGGGTGTATCAAGCCAGTTCGATAACCGTGATGCCAGCGCCGCCAAACTGTACATGTTCATCGCGAAATTTACGTACGTCCGGTACAGTTTTCAAGTAATTTCTCACTAGTTCGCGCAAGGCACCAGTGCCCGTTCCGTGCAGAATGCGCACCTGCGTTTGTTCCAATTGAATAGAATCGTCTACAAAATAAGCAATAGCAGAGAGTGCCTCGTCAACGCGCATTCCGCGTATATCTATTTCTGGCTTAAAGTGCAGTTTCTTTTCGTACATAGCGTCGCGTGTCTCCTTGCTCACAAAGGTAGAAACTTTTGTTATGGTGTTCTCTGGTTTAGGCGCTTCTGCTGCTTCTAGACGTTTCAGAGCTACTTGTGTATACATCATCCCAAAGAGCACTTTTGCTGATTGGCCGCTTAGGCTTTCGATGCGTCCTACAGTGTTTTGTCCTGTGATGCGTACATAGTCGCCCGGTGTAAACGTTCCGTTTCGTTTAGTTGCGGTTGGGGCATTTTGTGGTGCTGGTCCCATATTTCCGCGCAGAGCAGCAGCTGCTGCTGCTTGGTTGGCAGCATGACGCTGTTTTCCGTTGCCTTCGCCCGATTCCTTACGTTGTTGTCGACGCTGAATCTTAGCGATTTTACGAGCTATGCGATCTTGCTCTTCATTATTTTCCTCAATTTTGCTTTTAAATTCAGCTAATTCGGCACGCACTTGTTTGGTTCGTTCCTTTTCGGCTTGCGCCTCTCTAATGGAGCGGATGGTATTTTCAATTTGTTTGTTCGATTGTTCGAGCAATTGTTTGGCTTCTGCTTTGGCTTGTGCCATAACGGTACGACGCTCTTGCTGGAAGTCTGTCATTTCCCGCTCATATTTAGCCATGGTATCCTCAAGTTGTTTTTCGCGTGCTCGGATATTACGGCGCTTATTCTCCCAATACATTTTGTCTCGTACGATATCCTGCAGGTACTTATCGCTCATGATGTAGTCTTGTCCCACAAGTTCGGCGGCGTATTGTATAACGTCTTCGGGAATACCTATTTTACGTGCAATTTCTACAGCAAACGAACTGCCAGGATTGCCAGTTTGCAGAATGAACAGTGGTTGCATTTGCGCTCTGTCATAGAGCATAGCTCCGTTCACAACTACTTTTGTGTTATCTGCAAAATGTTTAAGATTTTGGTAGTGTGTGGTAATGATACCATAGGTAGCATTTTTTACAAATCGGTTAAGAATAGCCTCGGCCAGTGCTCCGCCAATTTGTGGTTCAGTACCTCCTCCAAACTCGTCGATAAGCAGCAGGCTGCGTTGTCGGGCATGGCGCATCATTTCTTTCATGTTGAGCAGGTGAGAGGAGTAAGTAGAAAGGTCGTTTTCAAGACTTTGTTCATCACCGATGTCAATGAATATATCACTGAAGATACCTGGTTTGGAACGTTCATCTACGGGGACTGGCATACCGCATTGCAGCATGTATTGCAAAAGGCCCGCAGTTTTGAGGCATACCGATTTACCACCTGCGTTAGGTCCGGATATGAGTAAGATACGTTGCTCATGACGCAAGGTGATGTCGAGCGGAATCATTTTGCTTCCGTGGCGGGCAAGTGATTGTTGTAGTAAGGGGTGAATGGCTTGTACCCAGTCGAGTTTGGGCTCGTTACTTACCGAAGGTATGATAGCTCCGAACGATTCGCTGAAGAGAGTGAGAGCACGGAGATAGTCAATATGTGCCAAAAAGTGTAGCGAGTTGAGAATATCTGTGATATGGGGACGAATGTACGCTGTAAGTTCTTGTAAAATGCGAATGATTTCGCGGCGTTCAGCAGCCCGCAGTTCGCGAATTCGGTTGTTAGCCTCTACAACAGCAGCCGGTTCAATAAATACGGTTTTACCGGTAGCACTCTCATCGTGTACGATGCCTTTAATTTTACGTTTCAATGCAGGTGCCACGGGGATAACCAGTCGTCCATCGCGCATGGTCGGCGCTACATCGCGGTCAATGTATCCCAGGGTCTGTGCTTCTGTAATGATGGAGCGCAAACTATGCGATATGCTACGCACAGTTACCTCTACCTGATGGCGCAATGACAGGAGTTCGGCAGAGGCCGTGTCTTTCACTTTGCCATATTTATTGAGCACTTCGTCTATCCGACGTATTATATCGGGAAAAGTGGCTATGCCTTCAGCCATTTTAGCTAGTGCGGGGTATGTATATGGGGGGGATGTATTTTCGTCATTATCTCCCTCTACTCCGTTTGTTTGTTTAAATTTAGCAGAAGCCTTTTCATCGGCATCGGTAGTCTGTGTAAAGGCATTTACATAACCCAAAACGGTATAGATTGAGCGCTTGAGGTTAAAGAGGTCAAGTTCCTCGAGATAGGTGCGTTCAGGACGTACGTGCATCAAAGCTTCGCGTACGTCAAAGAATTCGCTTTCTATTTCGGTATCGCCGATACTCAAAAAGCGTGCAAATTCACCAGCTTCGGCCAATGCTTGCATCACTTCTTGATAGGAACTCGAAAATTGCAGATGCTTGTCAACCCACTCTGTTCCGAGTGACGACATGCAGCGTCCTTTGAGTAAGGTGCGTATGTCGGAAAAACCAATTTTCCTTTCAAAGTTCTCGGGGTATATCATTGTTTGTTAGTCTGTTTGAGTGCAAAAATACAAAAAAATCGGGGTTAATCCTGCATTCTATTTACACTTGGTGTGCCTTTGGGCTTGCTTGTGAGCTTATAGGGCATACTACCGGTGTCTGTTTGCAGAAATTAACCCCGATGGATAGGAAAAGTTTGGTACTTAGGCTATGGCATATAAACTTACAAAGGCAATGTATAGATAAGTAAGCAAAATGCCTGAAATGAGCAAGTGTACGCTTCCAATAGTGTAGCCGCCGGATGTCATGTTGCCTTGTCCTGTGTAACGTTTGCTGCGTTCGGAAATGCCAGGGCAGTAGCGTAGCCACAGTTTATAAATTATCCAACCTATAAACAGTCCCCAAAGTGTGCCAGCTGTGAGGTCGCCAACATAGTGTACACCCAGATAAACGCGCGTCCAGCAATTAAGCAAAGCCCATGAATAAAGCCAAACTGTGAGTGTGCGGTTACGTATCATGAGCGTCAGGAAGGTGGCTACGGCCATAGTATTGGCTGCATGGCTTGAAAAAAAACCATAGCGCCCACCCCGGTAGTCATTGACTACATCAAGTGCATACATAATAAAGGGATCGTTGGTAGGACGAAAACGTGCGACCAAAGGTTTGAAGATGGTTGAGGCTACCTGATCGGCCAGCAGGATGCACAGCCCAATAGCTAATATTGTGCCGCATACTCCAACAAGGTCGTTGTTACGGATAATGAGGTAAAGCAGCAGGAATATAAGTGGTATCCATGTTGAGGTATGGGTGGCAGTCCATGCAAGCGAGTCAATGTAAAGCGAATCGCTTCCGTTTAATGCAAGAGTAAGTGTTTCGTCGAGTTGCGTAAACATCAGGTGGAATAGTTTTGCGCTCGGAGCATTTAGAATGTAGGACAAGAGGTTCAGGCTCGATATTTTATGGATTACGTAAAAAGCGCTTGTTTTAGTTGTGAGCCAATAATGCTACACCTTTTCGATGCCCTGCCCTTTAATCCAAGTTGTCTGGCCGTCGGGTAATTCAATTTGCAGCCATCCGCCTTTAAAGTTGTCAGTAATGATAACTGTTGTACCTTCGTGCAGAATTTGCTGTTTTTTGGCTGATGCAGTGGGGCTGTCAAAGGTATCGATTGTTTCGAGTACTACAGCTTGTTGTAATTGGGAATAGCGTTTGTTTTGCAGATAGGCAAAGGTTTGGCAGCCTATCCAAAGCAGTCCACATAGAATTGCTCCGAAAAATCCAGTTTTACGTAGAGCTATGCGTTGTGCCAGATAGTAAATTGACAGAAAGACTGCTGTTAACATCATCAGTCCCACTGCCCAAAGTCCCCAAATACTGCTGCTTTGTGAGTATATCAATTTCTTGAACCAGCTCACAAAGAACATTTCTGCTGGAGCATCAAAGCGGTCGGTTAGTTTTGCTTGTGTAAGTTCTAAGTTGAAGGCGGCATCCTCATCGGATGGAGTCTGTTTCAGTGTACGCTGATAGCAAAGTACGGCATTGCCGTAGTCTTTCATGCGGTAGTGACAGTTGCCTAAATTGTAGAATAATTGTCCAATGAGTACGTGGTTTGTGCTATCATTCTCTTTAGCTTCTGCCAATGCTCTGCGATAGAGTCGCACAGCTTCGGTATAGTTTTTCTGTGCGTAGGCCTCATCAGCTTGATTTTGGTGGTTGCTTGCAAAGACTGCTGCAGGCAACAGCAGGCAAGCTATGAATAATAATAGTTTGTGTAGCATATCTCGGGAATGTTTGAAGGAGAAAAGCATGGAAGAGGTGTTAGTTTCGTAACTTGCTCAGCAAATCAAGAGCCTGTTGGTATACCTCAGATCGTTCAGTGTTGCTGCTGGGTGCATATTGGGCAAACTCACAGGTCTGCATCAAATTGAGCAATTGATTGATTGTAGTCTCGTCGTGTCCCTTTTGGTTTAGCAGTTGCTTGATGTTTTCGTTATTAAGGTCAGCTTGACCAATACCAAAGGTATCAGTGAGATAGCCTATAAGTGCTTTGCTTATTGCAGAATAGAAGGCTGTTTGATCGGGGGCATTTATCAGTTTTTCTGCTTCGGCAAGGCGGGCCGCAACTTGCTTAGCTGCTCCTGAGCGACGGCGTTCGGCTGTATCGGTGTGGCGTTTCGCCCATTTGCGGGCAATAAAAATGCTTGCAGCGAAGACTGTTGCCAATACCAGATTGAGCAATGCAAAACTCCAGTTGCCCCAAGTTAACCAACTGGGTAATGCTTGCGGGCTATTAGCTGTGTGAATATCATGAATGTCGCTGCGCAGCAGGGCCAGCTGGTGGTCGACATCGGCATTTGAGCGTTCTCCTTTGCCTACATTAATGGTGAGCGGTTGTGTGCGAATGGTTTGATAGTCGCCTTTTTCGGTATCGAAGTAAATAAACTCAAGTGCAGGAATATCGTATTTACCAACGTTGCGGGGCACAAATGTATAGTCAAATGTCAGTTCACCAGTCAGTCCATCAGTGCTTACTTGCGTATTCTCATTGGTTTTGGCATCGTAGGTTTCGAAGTCGGTTGGGAACTTCATTGCTGGCGGTGTAATGAGCTTGAGGTTGCCAAGGCCTTTGAGCGTTACACGATAGGTTGCAAGGTCGTTGGTACGGATAGAAGGGTTAAGTAGTTTACCCTCTATCTCAAAGTGTCCTACAGCTCCTGAGAAGTTGGCAGGTTTAGGCTGAGGCAGTGCTTCGACTTGCAGTTTAAGTTCTGGTACTACTCTTCTGACTTTAACACCAATGGTTCCCCCTCCATTAAAGAAGGCATCAGCAAGATCCATGTGGCGATTTTGCTGCACAACAGTACAGTCGAAAGTAATACTCGGAATGAGGAGTTCGCCGCTTTGCTGCGGAAAAACAATGTATTCTAAAATAGTTCCTGTACGGTAGGTAGTACCATTGCGTTGTTCCAAAACAGTTTGTATTTGGTTGCCGGGCAAGGGTATTTCTTGCGAGATAACACCTTTAAAGTCTGGCTTGTTTGTGAGTTGTGTATTGGCTAAACCAACGCCAACGCGTGAGTGTACTTTGTAAGTAAGTAGAACTGCCTCTTGCTCGCGAACTTTGGTGCGGCTGGGGGTTACATCTATAAAGAGATCGCGTGCAGAAACCTGGCTGCCTGCTTGCTGTATACTCTCATCGACAGGTTCGCCTCCGTTTCCGTTGTTGGGCGAGTGGCTGCGATTGTTTTGTGTGCCAGCGCGGGCATCGAGAGTGATAGCTGCGCTTCGCAGAGTTCGGCCATTAGCTTGGATAGTTGCAGGTCCGATGGTTAGTTTACCCGATTTGCGTGCCGATAGAATGTAGGTATAAGTTGTGGATTCACTGTGCGAAGTCTTGCCGTTAATTATTTGGTATGAGTTGAAGGTCGAAGAACTTGGTCCGTTCAGTACTTCAAAATCGTTGAGCGAAGGGGGTGTAAAACGTGATACATCCGAGCTCGTTACGGTAAAGGATAGACGGTAGTATCCTCCGACGTCTTCAATTTGTGCTTTGAAAGTTTGTGCCCGCAATCCATGCAGGCAGCATATCATCAGGAGTATGCTTAGTATTCTATTCATCAGTAGTACGTAAGGGTAGGGTGAAACATGTGTGCAGTTTATTGGTAACTTTATGGATTATAGGATCAGGTATCCTTAATTTATGTACCTTATTACAAGTGTCCTGTTACCAGTTTTTGTCGAGTCCTTTTTGGCGAGGTTTTTGACCATTAAGCTTTTCAAGGGCACGGCGTTCAGCTTGACGTGCCAGATTTAGGTATTGTTCAGTTTGTTGTACTTCGCTTTGTTGTGGCTGTACCTTTGCATCAGCTTTTTGCTGTTGGGGTTGGTTGTCCTGCCCTTTTTGTTGGTCTTTTTGGTTTTGTTGTTGTTGATCTTGCTGGCTGTCTTTGAGTTGTTTTTGGCAGAGAGCCAGATTGTAGCGTGTGTCGTTGTCTTTGGGGTTCAGTCGCAGTGCCTCTTTATAATGGTCAATGGCAATGCGTAGCAGTTGCTGTTGTTGTTTGGGCAGATGTAAGGCTTGGGTTTGACGGATATAGCCACGGTTATGCCAGGCCATGGAGCGTATTTGGCTGTTTTTTTCTGTTTGTGTAACAATATTATAAAGGCTATCGGCTGCTTGAGTATTGTTTTGAGCCAGATAGGTATCAGCAAGATTAAAGGTAGCACGAGTGTTATTAGGATTCTTTTTGAGTGCTTGTAGGTAGTAATGTCCAGCTTCTTTGTATTTGCGGGCGTTAAAGCAGGCGTTACCCTGGTGCATAAGTCGGTATTCGGCTGTTTGGGCTTGAACAGGTTGAATAAATAGCATGGACAGCAGCCATAGCAGGCTGCCAGACAGGTATCGTTTCATTGCAGTATTGATGTTTAAGTTTGCACGTAAGTTGATGGCCCGTTTTATGTTAAGTAGCGGTCGGGCTGTGTCTTGTTAGTAGTTTACCCCATGAAGATAGGTTGCAAAGATACGACTATCTTATGAGAATCGAAGTATGCTCTGTTGGTTTTGAGCAATGCCTTGACAAGTAAAATAGCTTGCATGGTGTTCTGTAGGAGTATATCAAGCGAAAGTAGGAGGAAAACGTGTTCGTTTTCCTCCTACTTTATGATGCAAGTTATCGACAATGAGGTTCAAGCAAATACTTTAACTATCCGCTTTTTGGGGGGAGATGCTTGGTAGTGCCGATGAGTTATTTGCTGAAAAGACGAAAGCGTTTGAACAAAGGGTTTTCTGTTTCGTTAATGCAGATTTCGAGAATAAGGAGGAGAAGTACAATGAGTCCTACTGCCTGAAACTGTTCGTCGCGAGCAGTATACGAGGTGGTAGTGGCTGTTTGCTTGAGTCTTGACAACTGGCTTTGTAATTCCTCCTGGGCACTATTGGTTTGATCAAGGTGCAGATAGATGCCTTTGCCTGCTTGGGCAATGCGGCGGCAAAGTTCTTCGTTTAGAGCTGTGCGAACTGGATTTCCTTCACGGTCAGTAAGTACGCCTTCTGGGGTAGGAATTTCGGCACCTTGTGTTGAACCTACACCAATAACAAATACATTAATGCCTTTTTTGGCTGCGGCTTGTGCCGCCTCTTCGGCTCCGCCTTCATGGTCTTCACCGTCGGTTATCAGAATGATGGCTTTACCCACCTCTTTGCTGTCAGTAAAGCTATTGCATCCCAATTCAATGGCTGCAGCCATATCGGTTCCTTGCAGGGTGACCATGTTGGTTGACAAGGCATCGATAAAGAGTTTGGCCGAGGCATAGTCAGGCGTAATGGGCAACTGGGGATAGGCCTCGCCAGCAAAAACACCAAGACCAATCTTGTCATTCTTCATGCGGTCAACCATGTTGGACAATAGCAGTTTGGTGCGGTCCAAACGGGTGGGTAGAACGTCGCGGGCCAGCATGGAGTTTGACACATCGACCATGACTACAGCCTCAATACCCTTGACCGACTCTTGTTGTTGCTTGAGTCCGTATTGAGGGCGGGCAATCATGATGATGAGACTGGCTGCAGCTAAGGTAAGAATGGCTACTTTGATGTGTTGTCTACGTGGTGAACGCCCCGGCATCAAAGCCTGAAGTAGGGAGGCATCTCCCAACCGTTTCAAGTTGCGTCGGGTTGCCCGGTAACCTAATGCGTAAATAAGTATGGCTGCTGGCAGTAACAGCAGCAGATAGAGGTATTCTGGATTCAGAAACTGGAACATAGTCTAAGGTAAGCTGTAAGGGTTGCGGAAATACGCGGAGTCTGTTAGCTTGGAGATGATGAACTTAGGGCAGGCGTCGAAGCCATGTAAAGCGTAGCAGCATTTCGAGCAGCAGCAAAATAAGGGCTGCTATGGCAAAAGGTTGGTATGCCTCATAGCGGCGTTCATAATTGTTGATTTTAAGCTTGGTTTTTTCGAGTTTGTCAATGTCGCTGTATACCTGTTTGAGCGATTGGCGCGAAGTTGCTCGATAAAAGGTTCCACCTGTAGCATGGGCAATCTGCTTGAGGGTAGTTGGGTCGGCAGTTGCTTCCATTTGAGCTGAATATACTTCACCATTTGGTAACTGGGCTACCGGCACGTTGACCTTTCCCTCAGAGCCTAACAGAATGGTGTAAACTCTGATACCGCAGGCTTTAGCTAAATCGGCAGCCATCAGTGGGGAAATTTCGCCCGTGTTGTTGGCACCGTCGGTAAGGAGTATTACAACTTTGCTCTTGGTTTTGCTTTGCTCCAAATGCGAAACAGCACTAGCAATGCCCATGCCAATAGCAGTTCCAGGCTGAATGATGCCGTCAGCTTGTAGTTGGCAGCTCACACCTTTAAATGTGCGGAGCAGCATGCCGTGGTCGGTAGTGAGCGGACATTGGGTGAAAGCTTCACCGCCAAAGAGAGTTAGACCAATATTATCGGATTTGCGTTCGTTAATGAAGCTCATGGCTACATCTTTAGCTGCCGAAAGGCGGTTGGGCGAAATGTCGGGTGTCATCATACTTGTTGAGATGTCCATTGTAAGCATGATGTCTATGCCTTCTGTTTCGCCACTTCGCCATGAAGTGTTAGTTTGAGGGCGTGCTAAAGCTGTTACAAGCAGTATGTAGGCAAAAGCTCTGAGAAAAAACGGCAGGTGCACTAAGCGGGTGCGCCAGGTTACTGGTGCTTTGCGGAATGCCTCAGCCGAGGCAACGGTAAAGGTGGCCTCATGTCGCCTTTTGAACAGAAAATACCACAGCACATAGGGTATGAGCAGTAGTAGAAGAAGAAAATATGCAGGACTGGCAAAAGTCATGTTTGTGAATGAATAGGAGAGAAGGTAGTGTTGAAACTTTGGCAGTAGATGTTGTATTTTTTACATCCGCTTATCTATGATGGGCAAGGCTATAAGCATGTAGGCTGATAGCACCTTTAACCAAAGCAGTTGTACAAGTCGTATAGAGTAGCGGCAAGTAGCAGGAGAGCCGTCAGCGAGAGTAAAATTGAACCAATGGTCATAGCATTGCGCAGGCTGTGCTGCTTTTTGTCCGAGAGAGTTTGGAACTCTACGCGAGGTTTGGGCTTTTCAATAGGTTCGACTTTAGTTGTTTGCACATAGTTAAGTGCAAGAACCAGGCTGCGGTCCTGTTCAGAAAGACTTGTGCGGTGCTTAGCAAACTTTACAAGGTCGGCTTGTATGAGCACTTCTTTGAGTTCTGCCATTGCTTCTTGATTGTCAGATGCACAGAGTTCGTCAATAATTTCGGCCGTTGTCATTTCGAGTGCATTGAAACCGAAACGTTGTTCAAGGTAACTGCGTAACGTGTCGGTAAGTGCAGTGTAGTATTCCTTTGGATCATCGGCCGGCTTTTGACGGATGTGCTCTATTTGGGTGAGCGCACTGATGTGGGCAGGTACCGGTGGCATGATAACTACACGACGTGTAATGAGCCGTGGGTCGGACATACGTATAAATAGTATGATGGCGCCCAGTGCCGCTAATATGGCAGCCAATGCCATTAAGGTAATTCGCCACGACCATTCGAAGGGAAGGTCTACAACGCCATGCGGGCCGTTGAATTTGTCGATATGCACGGTATCTACGGCGAGTGTACTGACCTTAAATCCTAAGTTTCCGTGTGATGCGTATTCTTTGCCGTTTACCTTGACTACGATAGGCGGAATGGCATAGAGGGCCGAATCGAACGAGGTAATGGTGTAGCAACGGGTAAGTTCAATGCGCTTTCCGTCATTTAGCTTTATTGTATCTATGCGTCCGTTATTAACAACCTCAACTCCTTTGGTGAGTTGCTGCTTAGGTTGGAAGTACGGCCAGTCAGCCTGCTGTCCGGCCGGCATGCTGCATTTAACGCGAAGCTGCACCTGTTCGCCAATCAGAATGTTGGCTGTATCGAGTTTAGCCTCGACAGATATCTGTGCTTGGGCACCTATCGTGGTGCAGAGTATGACAAACAAAGTCAGGAGCAGTCTTTTGGGATAGTATGATAGCATTGTTTGATGATTTGTGTATAGCCTCCGTACCGCATGGGGTGGCGGCTGTAGCTGAAGAATGTTGGTGCGCTGAAGCACAGTACAACTATCTGCGTGCAAACAGATTCATGAGTGGTTTGACGTAATCGTTGTTCGTGGCTATTGATGCCAGATCTACACCATTTTTATGGAGTAGTTGGTTGAGTTTTTCCTGCTCTGTGCGCCACCATATTTCCTGCTGTTTGCGTACGATACTACTAGAGGTGTCAACAAATTGTTCGTGTCCAGTTTCAGCATCGACTATCTTTATGAGTCCCACATCGGGCAGTTGGGCCATGCGGTTATCGTAAATGCGCAACGCCACAAGGTCGTGTTTGCGTGCAGCTACAAGCAGTGGCTGCTCAAAATTTCCGGCATCGAGAAAGTCGCTCATAACAAAGGCAATGGAGCGTTTGGTCATTACCTTAGTCAGATACTTCATTGCTGTGCCGATGTCTGTGCGTTTGCCAGTGGGCTCAAAGTTCAACAATTCACGAATGATGTAAAGTACATGCTTACGGCCTTTTTGAGGTGGAATAAACTTTTCAATACGGTCTGTAAAGAATATGACGCCTACTTTATCGTTGTTTTGCATGGCCGAAAATGCCAATGTAGCAGCAATTTCAGCAGTCAGTTCGCGTTGGGTACGATTTTGTGTACCGAAGCGTTGGCTGGCCGAGAGGTCTACAACGAGCATGAGTGTAAGTTCGCGTTCCTCCTCGAATACCTTGATAAAAGGCTTGTTCATTCGGGCTGTTACATTCCAGTCTATATCGCGTACATCGTCGCCCGGCTGGTATTCGCGCACTTCAGCAAACGACATACCTCGTCCTTTAAAGGCCGAATGGTATTCGCCTGCAAATATATTGTTGGTCAGTGCCCTGGTTTTAATCTCCAGGCGTCTGACGCGACGCAAAAGCTCTGAGGTTTCCAATATTGTCAGCAATTGAAATGAGGGTTCAACACAAGTTCAAGTCATTGCGCACCTGTAACCACTGTAGATTAATACATGAGGTTGCAGGTGCGTCTTCAACGATTGGATGCAATTTAGGGCACCTCTATTTTGTTAAGAATCTCGCGTACAATGTCGTCGGAAGTGATGTTCGAAGCTTCGGCCTCGTACGAAAGGCCAATGCGGTGGCGCAATACATCAGCTGCCACTTCGCGTACATCTTCGGGCACTACATAGCCACGACGTTTGATAAATGCGCATGCACGCGAAGCAAGTGCCAAATTGATGCTGGCACGAGGCGAACCACCAAAGGCAATGTAGTTCTTGAGTTCCTGGAGCTTATATTGTTCGGGGTAGCGTGTAGCAAATACAATATCAGCAATGTATTGTTCGATGCGTTCGTCTATATATACTTGTTTAACTAACTGGCGGGCGGCAACAATACGTTGCGTGTCTGTCACAGCTTTCGGTGTTTCGAAGCGGTCGTCAATGTGGGCACGGATAATGCGTTTTTCCTCTTCAATGGTTGGATAGTCAATAATTACTTTCATCATGAAGCGGTCTACTTGTGCTTCGGGCAGTTCGTAGGTGCCTTCTTGCTCAATGGGGTTTTGTGTGGCCAGTACCAGGAACGGTTCTGGAAGTTTGAAGGTGTTTTCACCAATAGTAACCTGATGTTCCTGCATGGCCTCAAGCAGCGCACTTTGAACCTTGGCCGGGGCACGGTTAATTTCGTCGGCCAAAACAAAGTTGGCAAAAACAGGCCCCTTCTTAACCTTGAAAGTTTCGTCCTTCTGGCTGTAGATAAGCGTACCAATAACATCAGCGGGCAGCAAGTCGGGAGTGAACTGCAAACGGCCGAATTGGGCCTCAATAAGCGAAGCCAACGTTTTGATGGCCAATGTTTTGGCCAAACCAGGGACACCTTCAAGTAAGATGTGTCCATCAGAAAGCAGGCCGATAAGCAGGGAGTTGATAAGGTGTTTTTGTCCAACGATGGTGCGGTTCATACCCTCGGTGAGGTCGGTGATAAATCCGGTTTCAGCCTCAATGCGGGCATTGAGTTCGCGAATATCTATACTTGCTGACATATTATTTTCTTCTTTAGTTTGATTATTCAGATGCAAAATTACTCGTTTTCATGAGATATAGCCGTATCTGTGCTTTAAAATTCACTAAACAGGTTGTTGCACGCTGTCTCTTTGCTATGTGGTGAACTCTTGGCTTAAGGTGATGCGACATATGCACCATTTTGGGGGTAAGTTATGGTGTGTATAGTTTGGTGCGTTGTTGTTATTGTAGTCTGAAAAGGCGGATACCTATCGACGTGGGGTGTTCGCGTAGATATTGGCGCAGCGTCTTAGGTTCTTCAACCACCCGGTGATGGATTGACGAGGCATTAAGCAAGTGCAGTTTGCCGTCTTTGCCCCATACTGCAAAACCAAGATGCGAATAGTCGAGTCCTGCTTTACGCGTAACGATGGCTATGAGGTCGCCGTCGTGTATCACCGACAATTGTTGGTTTGAAAGTCCTGTGCTTGCTGCAGGCAGATAGTTCCAGCGAATACCATTATACTGGCGTTCGAGCGAAGCTATGCTGTCAATCCATTCGGGATGGGCCTTCAGCATTCGGTATTTTGATGGATTGTGCGACATATAATAGTTGCGAGTTTGCCCTTTAGCTGTGAAGTGCTGATTATTCTTTACTTCCTTAATTATTCCGTTTTGGGCTTGAGTATTAATCCACCAGTCAAAGTAGTGTAAACGCGAAAGGTATCCATTGGGCTTGCCGTTGCGATATCGTAGTGTGGCTAAATTGTGGCAGTATGCTTCGAAGGAGTCGCTGTGTTGCCTTTTAGTCATAGCCAGAGCCAATACTGTTTCAACAAGTGTTGTACAATCCAGTTGCTTGAGGTTGACTACAAGTTTTTCGGGATCGGCAACTTCGAGGGTTGCAGCAACGTAGGGTACTCCAATAAATTGGCGTGCATAGAATAGAACATCGTTTTGCCCCGTTTCCATGCGTAACATTTTAACAATGTGTGCCGAATCGGCTTGGGTATAGAGTGTGTTGCCAAGCAGATTGTCCGAAGATTTGTTGTCGGTATGCTGGGATAATGCTTGTGTTGTAGAGGGTTGAGATTGCGGTTTATCCGTTTGGCATGCTATGGCTGTAAAAGGCATATTGATAGCTAGACAACTTGCAAGTAATAGGTGTTTCATGATTGATAAAACAAGAAACCGCGAACATGCACCAGTCCGTATAGGTTCGGACCAGGGTGGCAGTTCGCGGTTTATGTATTTAAAAGTGGAAATTACTTTTATTTAATAAGGTCTACCGAACGCTTGATAAAGTTGCTGAGCGCTTCACCCTTCAGTAAGCCGTTCTGCAATAATGCCAAGTCAATGAGTTGAGATACCACAGGATTTTGCTGTGCGTAGTTGGCCCAAAGTTTACGGCGGGCATCCTCCTGTGCAGCAATCTCATCGTTGCACTGCTTAAGCATTTCCTTGTCATCGTCGGTCAACTCTTCAGTTTTTTTATTCTTTTGGCTCTCTTCAATAGCCATGTGGCGAGCGTGGAGTCCCTTCAGTTCATTCTCAATGGGTTGCATCTGCTCGTTGAGCGAAGCCTTCATGTCGATGAGCACTTCCTTTACCAAGCGGTGGTCAGCATTGAGTACCAGGTTGTACATGTCGGGCATTTCACCATAGAAAGCCATGCCTTGCTGGTAGCGGCTCATTTCCTTCATACGGCGCATATATTCGCTTTGTGTAATGACGATAGGAGCTCCAGCCTCGCCCATAGCAGCAGTTTCAACATGGAATTCAGCTTTTTCAATTTTGGGCAGGCGAGCGGTGAATACGCCGTTAATACTGTCGGCCTCATCGCTTTCAATAGCCGTTTCTGTGTGATTTTCCTTTTGAATCAGGCGGTCAATCACATCGCCGTCAACGCGGCTGAAGCGGCTCTTCTCAAGTTTCTGTTCGAGCATACCAACAAGCGCAGAGTCGAGTTGTCCATCAAGCAGCAGCACATTGTATCCTTTGTCTTTAGCAGCTTGAATGTAGGTGTACTGTTCGTCGCTGTCGGTAGCATAAAGGTATATCAAGTTGTCGTTCTTGTCGGTCTGGCTCTCTTTAATTAAGTTACGGTATTCTTCGTAAGTGAAGTATTTGCCATCAACATCCTTGAGGAGGGCATAATTCTTCGCTTTGTCGAAGAAGTCCTGCTCAGAAAGCATACCATAGTGGATGAAGAGTTTAAGATCGTCCCACTTGTTTTCGAAGTCAGTGCGGTCAGACTTGAAGATAGATTGCAAACGGTCAGAAACCTTTTTGGTAATGTACGAAGAGATTTTCTTTACGTTTGCATCGCTCTGCAAATAGCTTCGGCTCACGTTGAGCGGAATATCCGGTGAATCAATCACACCGTGAAGCAGGGTCAGAAAGTCGGGTACTATATTCTCAACCTGGTCTGTAACGAATACCTGATTGCAGTAGAGTTGAATCTTATTGCGATGTATCTCAATGTTATTCTTGATGCGGGGGAAGTAGAGTACACCCGTAAGGTTGAAGGGGTAGTCAACATTGAGGTGAATCCAGAAGAGCGGCTCATCAGACATGGGATAGAGCTGGCGATAGAACTTCTGATAATCTTCATCTTTTAGCGAGGCCGGTGTTTTGGTCCATAGCGGGTTGGTATCGTTAACGATGTTGTCTTCATCGGTCTCGGTTTGTTTACCATCTTTCCATTCGGTCTTTTTACCAAAGGCAATAGCTACCGGAAGGAAACGGCAATACTTGTTGAGCAGTTCGGTTATTTTATCTTTTTCAAGAAATTCGGCACAATCGTCCGAAATGTGGAGCACGATGTCGGTACCGCGGTCTGCCTTTTCGCAGCTGTCAATTTCGAATGCAGGCGAACCATCGCACGTCCATTTAACGCCTTCAGCGCCTTCGCGATGACTACGCGAGAGGATGTCCACACGGTCGGAAACCATAAACGAGGAGTAGAAACCAAGGCCGAAGTGACCGATAATTGCCGAAGCATCATCTTTGTACTTTTCGAGGAAGTCGTTTGCACCCGAGAAGGCAATTTGATTGATGTATTTGTCAATCTCTTCGGCTGTCATACCGATACCACGATCGCTGATGGTGAGTGTCTTAGCCTCTTTGTCTACACTGACACGTACGGTGAGGTCGCCCAATTCACCTTTGAAGTCGCCCTTCATAGCCAGTGTCTTGAGCTTTTGTGTTGCGTCTACGGCATTGCTCACAATTTCGCGCAGAAAGATGTCGTGGTCGCTATAGAGGAATTTCTTGATTACAGGGAAGATGTTTTCGGTAGTTATACCTATTTGACCTTTTTGCATGGTTAGTTGTTTTTTTTGAGTGAATTATACTTGCTACTTAAGCAAACTCCATGCCATTGCAGTTCCGCTTAATGTAAATGTGTTGTATGTGTACGTTCTGGCAGTCGTTACAGGCTTAACTGACAGATTCGTCGCATTGGTTTGTAGAAGCATATTCGGCATTTGCTGGCAGTTTACTTGTATGTTCCCATAGGTTGCTGTTATGTATGGGCGTTTCAAGGTGCGCAGAGTATATGTTGTGGTTGTGTCTGGTGATGTTGCATCATGCAGCTACTCCTTATATATATGGAAAGTCCTAATTGATGCGTAGTAAAGGAGTATAGCAAAATGGGGGAGCAGGGCAGTAAGCAGAAGTTGCTAACAGATTATCTAACCGCAGGCTGTTAAGCTAAAACTAAAAAGTTGAAGCTGACCAGGGGTACGTAGTGGAGCGTTTGGGGATATGCTACCAAAAGGCGCGCCACTTGCTGACTGTTTAGGTGGCGCGTCTTGTCTTTTTTACTATAGCTTACCCGTTGGCGGAATTAAATCAAGTAAATTAATACAATAAGAGGTTGTATAT
>Freddie_p2__coassemble_1412_pt1 | contig 35738 bp, 24 predicted proteins | sample Freddie_p2__metabat2_high_PE_021 | metagenome-assembled genome bin Freddie_p2 | reverse complement strand
GCATCTTGCCAAAACCGTTGTTGGTAAATATCCAGTTGCGCCGGGTATCCTGAATCTCCATAATCAAACCGGGCAGTCCGCCAAACAGATAAGGTCCGTAAGGAAGCGGAATAGACTCGGTGTACCAAGCTACGTAATTCCGTCCGGAGAATGTGCAGGTGGCTTTTTTGCAGGGACGGTTCTGAATGAGTGTATCGCCCGGTATTAAATGCCATTCCATGTGGGGAGTCGGATAGGTATATTCGTAGCTCCGGAGCACGTCATAGGCCTGTACCGTAGTTTGCTGCTTGGTCAAGTCGGTCAAGGTAACAAAGAAATAAGTCCACTTCTTGATAGCCTCCATCCATTCATCACGTGCCTGGTCGTTGCGGGCATTCCGTTTGCTTGCTGCCAGGTAGTCGTTGATGGAATCAAAGGCCAATCGGTTGTAATCACCAAACAGCAAGTAATTATCTGAAATCATCAGCACCGTTTGCGCCTCGGTGTAATCGTTCAATTTCGTAGAATCTTTGCGAAACTTTAATTCATAGAAAGCTCCAAGTTTAGCGTTATCAACAACAGTCCTCTTTGACTTTTCATAAATATCACCAACTTCACTATAGAGCCTTTGCGCTTCGACTGTTTGCAAACACAATACAGTAGCAATAAACATCCATTTTCTCATATCAAGTCTCCTTAATTAGCTAAGATTTAAAATAGCCGTATAGCCGATGCGAAAACTTTTACATAATTTATAATCAGATGATTACCATTGTAATTCCAGCATATTGCACGGGCTTTGTGGATAATTCGCCTCCGGCTTTTTGCCATTGACTTCGATTCCCCATTCATCGATTGCCAAATTCATGAAATTCTCTTCCTCGTTCTTGCAGGCGGTCAGTGCTTTTTCGCGAGTGGTTTGGATGATATCTTTATTCTTGTACAGATACATGCTTCGCAGTTTCGTAGCCTTTTCTATACCGTTGCAGGTAAACACCCAATTGTAATGGGTATCGTGCAGGTACATAATCAGTCCGGGAAGTCCGCCGAACAAATAAGGGCCATAAGGCATGTTGACTGATTCGGCATACCAGGCCACATAATCGCGTCCGGCATACGAACCAATCGCTTTTTTGCAGGGTTTGTCAAGGATTAGGGTATCTCCTTCCACCAAATTCCATTTGAAATTAGGAAGAGGCTGTTCGTACTGGTAATTGCGTATGCCTCTTCGCTGCACGGTGGCAACCGCCTTTTCTAGGTTAATGGCAGAACGGAAATTCATAACCAGACAGCACTTCTTGCAGGCTTCTTCCCAATCCGTTCGATACCTACGGGCATTTTTCTTGCTTTCGGCACACAAATCGTTGATGGAATCCAGCGCAATCTTGTAGTATTCGGTGTACAATGCATAGTGATCGGACAGCCTCAATACAGTCTGTGCCTCTGTGTAGTCTTGGATTTTGGTTGAATCTTCCAAATACTTCAAGCGGTAAAGCACATCTATCTTTGCGTTGTCCAAAACCAGCCGTTGTGTCTTTTGGAAATGATCCATTCCACCATCCGGACTGAATAAGGTTTGCGCTTGCAGGGAACATACGCCCATCAGCCCCAGCAAACCTCCATGAATGATTCGATTGATTAAATGGTTCATCATAAAATGGCCGTATAGCCGATACTACAGCTTGTTTTTTATCCGACAATCATAATTCCGCCATTTGGACGTTTTGTAAGAACACCATGTATGCCTCGCTTATTCATATCTGCAAATTTTATGGCTGCTTCTTCGGGGCTATTAGCACGAAACATGGTTCTAGAACCGTCAGCTTGCGTCACATAATACTTGTACGCTGACGCTGTTTGCGGAGCAACAAAACTACCAAGAGCAAGGATTGCTGCAAGAGAGAGAAATCTAGCCTTTTTCATAGATAAGGAGATTTAGGAATACAACCGACTTCTCAAAGGTTGTGATTTTGTTTATTGATGCAGTTGGGAAGTTTGTACCATGAAGTATAAACTGCATAGCCTTCGCAAAAGAAACCACAGTCGGATCCAATACCATGGTATTACACTTGCTTATAACCATTGCAAAAGTACATTGATTCTTTGTATGATGCAACCTGTTTTGTATCGAAACGGCAAAAATAGGTATTAAACCGTCAAAATTCGGTATTGAAGCGTTTTTACACAGCATCAAATGTAGTTAATTTTGTGTCCGTAACGGAATCGGAATTAGTTGAGGCATGATTTTAAAAATGTGCTTGCTCCCAATGTTGTTTGGTGGGATGCTTTCTGCTGGATATGCCTGTGGGCAGCAAACCATTCAGCATTGCAAATGCAGCCTAACTCCAATGCCTCGCGGATTTTTAAAAGGCAGTGTTCCGTATTTTACATGCCTTATGGGATTTTGGAAACACCGGATTGATTTGAATCGGAAAAAGGCCTTGCAACGCAGCACTCCTGTGAATAGCACCTTTGTAAATTTACGATTGACAAGGGTAACTTGAAATAGAAGTAGGGGAAGTAGATATGCTGAACCGTCATAGTTCGTGATGGGGTACTGATTCTGTTGCGAGTAGTAAGCACAGATTGGATTTGGAATTTGTAACAACCTTGACGGTTACCTCATTGATGGGCGCTTACGCCCGTCAGTTTGTTTAAAATTCGGCATTTTGGCTCAATTTGTAGTGGGTAGGGATGGTTGTTGTTTCTTTTTTTGAAAAGGGTAAAAGGCTTAAACTGGAATATTACCAGCTAGAGCCTTTGTTGATGTAAATAGAACTTCTTAAGTGCAAGCAGCTGCTTTAAACATTTTTGCATATCTGTTTTCGGCAGAGAGTGTTTTAAGGCGTTGTTTGCCTTTGGGGTTAGTACGTGGCTTTCCTTTTAGAGAATTATTGGAGTGCAAGAGGTGTCTCTTCTCCCTTTACTTTATAATAGTTGAAGCGAACTGCGTTGTGCCACATTAGATACTGAGTAAATGGAATGGTAAACGAAAGTTCGTTGATATTTTTGAAGAAGTTTGGCATTGGTGAACGTGGCGTAAATGCGGCTTCTGTCGGGAGATGCTTGGTAATACTCCTGAATATCGTATTGCGGAAAACGTTTCCGTAGGAATTTAATAACGTCGTGGTGTTCCTTGTATTCGTCGTGAATTTTATGTTGATAGGTTGCATATTTTCTGGTTTTGGGGTTGACTTCTGCAAAGTCCATGATGTTGAATTCATAGATACGACTGTCATCGGGCGATTTGCCATAGGCTCTCCAACTTTCGAAAGAACCGGTTTCGAAGTTAAGACAGCTGTTCCAGGTATGGCATTCGTCGCATATCCAGCCTTCATGCTGTCCGAAAGCCAAAAGCGTATCGAAACACACATCCCTTGTCCATATTTTGGGGTTACCCAGCATGTCCTTTCCGTAAGGATAAAAATATTGCGAATAACGAGCAGCCGGCCAGATATCCCAGAATCCCGCAAACATGTTGGCGGTGATGTTGAGCAGGGGTATTTCGAAACTGTATTCTATGCAGTTGTACTCGTTGGGTTTCGCTATGGTGCAGCAATTCGTGATTACCTGTTTGTGTCCGTGAAGGTAGTTGGTTATGCGTTCAATCGTATCGTTAAAACATTTTCCTGCCTCCGCTTTGTCATGAAGCGAATGGCATTGATTCGGAATAATCAGTGAGAGGTTTATACTTATGTGGCTTAGCTTTTGAGGTTTCATAGCGTAGCATTGTATACATCATACCGCTATCAGAAAGGAGTGAAGTAGTTTACGACTATCGGGAAAGGCCGAGTATGGTTTTTGTCCTTTGTAAAACAGAAGGGGAGTGTCGACTTATAGCGACACTCCCCTTTTGTTAGTTGTTCAAGCCTTTAGGCTATAGGTGCGCAGTTAGCGTACAATAATCTTTTGGTGGTGAGTAGTGGTGCCATCGGTGGTGCTTACCACGTAGATGCCCGGAGTGAGTCGGCTCTCGGGCGAGCGTTTGCCCGAAAGGTCGTACACACCAAGTAGCTGGTGGCCGGCTGCCACTTGTACGCGGCCATCAACGACCCAAATTTCCGGATTGTCGCTATTGGTGGTAGCATCTGCGATGCCAGTAGCCTCGGCTACGGTTTGCTGAGCACTGTTGTATACTTGTAGCTGCGTGTTGTCGGTGGCGTTATAGTTGCTCACCACAGCTACTACGCGCAGGTTGTCGGCATTCCAACTTTCGTCGACATCTACATCGTAGGTTTTGCTGAAACTGTAGGATGACACGTCAATCGGTTCGCCCCAGCACGACTCGCCGACAATGGCCCTTACCACCCCGTTGTGGGTGTAGGCCTCCTGTGCGGTGGGAGCATTGGCCTCAATGCCGTCTTCCACTACATACACCGTCAGACGGAGGTCCTGCTGATAGGGCATTTCCTTGACGCTGGCCTCGCCGGTAGCCTCGATGTGCAGTTTGCGAGTTTCGCGGTTATAGCTCAGTGCTACTTTGGGTGCTATGTACGATGGAATGCTGAGGCTCGACTTAACCATGCTCTCGGCAGTTTCGGCGTAGCCCACAAAGTAAGCCGGGCCTTTCTCCTCCATGCCACTGAAGATGTTGCGGTCTACGAGTACGGCAGGGTAGAAAATGCGGTTGTTGTCGAAGAAGCGGGCATAGTCATTGGCTTTGTCGAGTGTGAAGCGGTCGTCGATGTGGTGCTGAATCCAGATGGCCTTTTCGGCATCGTCGGCAATGGGCGCATAGAGCACGTCGGCTGCTGCCTTGTTCTGGTCCTCTTCGGACGAGAATTGTTCAAAGAGTACATGGCGCCTGGCCGGTATAGCTCCCTCTTTGGCAGCAAATACATTTTTGTCGGCCGTGTTGTCGCGCATGTCCGAGTCGTCGTGTCCGTTCACCTTGGTTACTTTTACCTCGAGGTTGTTGTTGCCTTCTTCCGGAAAACTGATGTCGTCAACGCGCACCAGGAGTTCGGCATTGTGCTCTACAAAGACGCCTTCGAGGTGTTGTTTGTTGAACACTTCACCATTGGCGCTCACTTCGATGTCGAGGTTTTCGACCGTGTCGAGGCCAAAGTTCCATACCTTAAACTCAGCCGATGTCGGCACGTTCTGGCCAATGATGTCGGCAGCCTGCAGGTTGGTAACCTGTACGTCCTGGTGGGGCAGGTTGTCGGCCTCGACGTAGGCCCGGATGCTCAAGTCGTACTCCACGGTGGGTTGCAAGTCGTACCAGCGTCCGTTGTCGCCATAGAAGTTGACGCCCGGTGTTTGCCCCTTGTCGAATTCAAAGGTAATGACCTTGGCATTGATTGACTGGTTGGTGGTGTAGAAGATGTATCCCACATACAAGTCGTCGCCCTCTTTCACGGTATAAGGCTTGTTCAGTTTGATGGAGTTCCATCCGGCTTGAAAGTCGTACACCTGCTGGCTCACAATCGGTGTCTTGCCCAGTTCGCGGGTAATGAATACGGTCATCATGTTGCCCACCTTTTCGGTAATGGCAAAGTCGATGGTTGTGATTTTACCACCTACATATTTGCTCATGATGCGGTTGGGCAGGCGGATGGCTGCATGGTATTCGGCCGGTTGGTCGGTTTGTGCAATCAGTCCACCGCCGGTGCGGTCTACACAGTAGCCCAGGCGGGCTTTCTCGGTGGTTTGTGCACTGAGCGTGCCGCCGAGTGTACAAACGGCGGCCGCACAGAGCAGACATTTTTTGATAAAAGAACTATTCATGGGTTACAGCAATTTTTTGAGTCAGCGTCTTGCCGTTGATATCGAGTGCTTTGACAATGTAAACACCGGCTTGCAGGCAAACGGGAACAGAGGTCAGTCCGTTGGGTGTGAGCTGTTTAATTATTTTTCCGTCAATGCCGTAGATGGTGAGCTGCTGTGCACTGAAGCCGTTGAGACAGATGCTGCGGGTGGCAGCGTTGTAGCTGATGCAGGGTGCGCCAAGCAGCATTTCCTCTTCGATGCCCGACTGGTTGAAGGTAGCAGCCAGATAGATAACAGGCACTTCGTGGTTGGCAAAGAACGAAGTGAGCGTTCCGTCGAAGACAAAAGGTTTTTGTCCGTGGTAGCGCAGACTGCGCCAAACGTTGGCACCTTTGTTAAAGATGTGGAAGAGTGCAGGGAAGAGTTCGACTGTTCCGCCCGACTTCCAGACCTGTACGAGCAGGTTTTTGCCATTTTCGTAGTTAAAGGGAGTGTCGAGCGTAAACTCCATTTTTTGGTTATTGCCCAAGGCAATATGCTGTGTACCTTCGTAAACCAGTTGTAACTCGGTGTCGGGAGTCCAGTTGTCGATGGCCGGATTTTCGGGATAGTCCTTCTTATCGGTCAGTCCCATGTATACCTTCACTTCAACATCCTCGCTTGGTTCGGCAATGCCGTTGCTGTCGTATTCAAAAGCCATGCGGCTGATGGTGCCGTTACCCTTGTTGCCGATTTCGTCGGCCAGGTAGAGCATTTCGGCAGTTGATTCTGTCTTCATGAACGACATGGGCACGGTGGTGTGAACACCCGTTAGGTCGTTGTTGATGTATACGTTCCAGGTGTCGGTACCCTCATCGAGAACGTTGTAAACCATTTCGGCACTACGGTCATTGGCTGTATTTTCATCGCCAGAGAGTTCAACCACGCCCACGAGCGTGCGTTCGCCTGCCTCGGAGGGTGTAACACTTACAGGCACCTCGATTACAGCATCGGGAGCAATGTTTTCGGTACCTTGAGCCTCGCCCATAAGCAGGTTAGCTCCATTGGTCACGTCGAGCACCTTGACCTTGTAGGCCGTTTGTGCCTTGTTTCCGTAGTTGCGTACCTTTACTGTGAGGTTGGCCGTTTTGTTCTTAGCCATTTCAAGGTCGCCGCCCAGTCCGTCGGCACGCAAGTCGTTATCGAAGATTTGTTCAATTTCGAAACTTTTGGCAGCCAGGTACGAGCCATAGTCCGATTTGAGTGTGTGGTCGTGCAGTGCCAGGTAGTAGCGCCCATCGTTGGGTGCGGTAGTTTTGGCCGTATAGGTAAAGAGTTGGTTGTACGATTCGGTAGTTTGGCTCTCAAAGGTTTTGATTACGATGTTTTGCTCCTCGGCTGTTTTGCCGTTACCCATGGTAAAGCTAAAGTCGTATACCTCATCGGGCGATCCAAGTTCCATACCAAAGGTCAGACGATAGGTTTTGCCACCCTTGAGTGCTACTGGCGGCGAAACCAGGTAGTCGTCGTTGTCGGCCACGGCACTTGTAAAGTTGGTAAAGCGTTGCAGAACGTCGGTATAGTTAAAGGTTTTGCCCGACTGGTCGTTGTCGATAGCACTCCAGCGCTTAGCCTTGGCCTCGGTGTTGAATACTTCGGAGAAAGTAGGTTCGTAAGCCTTGCCGAACATCATTTTGTCTGAAACGAGCGTCACACCCTCGCCTTGTGCGTTGAATGGAGTAACCTCGTAGTAATACATATCGTAGGGTGCTGGTTTCTCGTCGAGCAGCGTAGTAGCCTTGAGGTCTTTGGCAATTTCAACGTTACCCGGTTGACGTACTACGGTATAGGTAAGCGACTGCGCGTCGTATCCTTTGCCGGCAGCCCCTTGGGTTGGTGCGCTCCAGCTCAGTTCCATTTGGTCGCCCTTGAGAGTAGTGCTGAAGTTTTCAACCATTCCCGGCACATCCTGTCCAACATACACTTTTACGCTGTCAATGAGTCCGGCCTCGCCATTGCGGCGCATAGCCGTCAGGTAGTAGGTGTTGTATCCGGGTTCGGGTTGTTTATCAATCCAGGTCATAGTCTGGCCCATCTTTCCGTTAGCCGGTATATCAGCAACTACGTTGGTTTCAGAGCCGCGGCAAATGCGAATGCTGTGCAGTTCGGTTAGTTTGTCGCCGCGCCAGTTGATGGTTGGGTTTGTCCAGGTCAGCGTGTCGGTCATGCTGTAGGCATCATCGGCATTGGCTCTGAGCGCTGTTACCTTGCCGGCAGCGTCGCGGTTATCGGCCCCTCTGAAAGGAATCCACAGTGAACTGATTACATTCATGCCTAATGATGAGGTTGCCTCCGTTTCGCCCGTTTTCGGATCAATGCGCATCAAGTATTGCGAACCATTTTCGTCGCAGGCTGCCCAATAAAGCTGGTTGGCATTGTGGTCCATGTCCATGCTGTGCGTATAGCTCGGAATAAAGTCCGAGCCATTGCGTGTGAGCGTAAAGGTTTTTTCAACCTCAAAGTTCTTGGCCGGATTAACGCGCGTAAGCTGTGAGCCTACATACAACTCGTTGTCCTCGTCGGGAATACCCTGAATCAGGTTGATATTTCCCTCGTAGTCGCAGGCCATGGCCCAGGCGTAGAAGTCGAACTCGTGTACCTTAGTATATTGGCCGTTCTCAACGTTCACCTCATAAAGGTCCGAAGTGATATTTTCTGTATTTCTACCTAAGGCATAGACCTTTTTATGCGTGTGGTCGTATGCCATTTCGTAGAGTGTAGGCCACTTTTGAGCCTCCTCGGGTGTATTTAAATTTGTGATTTCGAGCACAGAGCCGGTTTCAAAGTTAACTACAGCAAAACTTGCCGGCTGTTCGACGTAGGTGTAGATATTAACAAAGTAGCCTACAAACTTTTTGCCCGTCCAGGTACCGCAGCGCAGGTTGAGCAGGCGGTATCCCGTGTCGTCGGGGTCGATGCGGGCAATTTTGGTAGGTTCATAAGCATCGTGACTGTAAAAACTTACAAAGTGCAGCGGACCGAAGGCGTCTTGAATGGTAGCGCCATACATCGGGATGCCGCGGTTGGCATTGCTTGCAGGCGGAATAAAGTTCGGGCCGTTGGCAGCGACTGTAGCTGCGGTGATTGTGGGCGGAAAAGCGTTGACGCTTTGGGCTTGCAGGTGCGTAAAGCATCCCAGCAGCCATCCCACGACGAGGGTCAGGAATGTAGTTTTTCTCATAAGGTGTTAGAATTTAAACTAAAGCCGGCAGGTTTTGCTGGAGGCTTCAGTTGGTTATGTTTCTTCCTGAAAAAAAAGTTGTGCTGTCGGCGGTTGCTCAAGGCATGTAGCTGCCCGGAGCAGTGTTGGTGAAAACCATATCCGGGCAAGACTGTGAAGGCCGCAGACAACTCGGCGAACCAATGCACAAGAGCAGATGGGCATGAGGCACAACGCGCAGCCGCAAAGTAAATGTATTTTTCTGAATTATGTATTGATTATTTCTATTTTATTTTCGAATAGTTTTACAAATTCCATTTTTAGCAGCAAAATACCAGTAGGTAAGCCATTTTCCCATAATGCCAGGTTGACCTTGGCAAGAAATATGTGAGTGAAGCGTGGCTGGGCTTCGTGGCGGGTGTTAATGCCAGATTAACGTAGAAAGCGCGCGTCTGAACCATACAGCTATGCGCTCCTGCAACAGCTGGCAGGCTCCGAAACGAAGAAAACAAACAAAATCTTTCGCTCTTCGCTTCGTTTGCACTAACTTTGTCCCCGAAATTCCACTTTTCGGGAGGTGCTCATGTCTTTATTCGGACATCCTGTCGCGACGACGGATGCTTCAGGAGTTAGTGGCAGAGCAGAAAACCCGGGCAGCACCCTCGCTTGGCAGCATGCTTGCCGCTACTGGCAAAAACGCATGCAAAGTTCAAGTTCCGCCCCATTATTATAATAGATGTATAGCCGGATTCAGCGAACAGACTGGACCTGCCGGAGTGCTGTAGCTTGGGCTACAGGAACAGGTTGCTGTTAGTTAGCAGAGAGTGGGAACGTTCGTAACGTATGTGCCGGCCCGCCTGATGAGCGCCGGGTACACTCATAAAAGAACACTACTGGTATGAATTTAATTGTAGACATCGGTAATTCCTCGGTGAAGGCAGCTGTATTCGATGGCGAAACGATGGTTCAGCGTAAACGACTGACCCACGATGTGGCCGATAATTTGGCCATGCTTGCCGAGGATTATACGATTGATGCCTGTGCTTTTGCCTCGGTAGGAACTCCCATGCCCGATGTGGCCGATGTGTTGAGGCATTTGGTACCCGATACCCTTTACGTAACCGGACTCACTCCGACACCTTTGGTGTGCGACTATCATAGTCCCGAAACTTTAGGGGCTGACCGTCTGGCCGTAGCAGTGGCTGCTGCCGCTATAGCCCCGGGGTGCAACATTCTGGTGGTCGATGCAGGTACCTGCATCACTTACGAATACATCAGTGCCGAAGGTCATTACCTGGGTGGCAACATATCGCCGGGTTTGGGCATGCGCTTACACTCGCTTCATGAGCAGACAGCCTTGCTCCCTTTGGTAAACAGCCTGGGGCAGCAGCCCGCCTGCGGATACGATACCGCAACAGCCATCCGGTCCGGAGTACTGATGGGCCTGGAGTACGAAATTGAAGGCTACATTCGCAGTTTTCACCGTGCTCACCCCGATGGCCGCGTATTTGTAACAGGGGGAAACGGCTATCGTTTTGCCGGCGAACTCGAAGTGGACCGTAATGATGCTTTGGTAGAAACAGGCTTGAACCGCATCCTTTTGTACAATAGTTAAAATAACTTTGCTTCAAGCAATTTTGAGTACCGGCAGGTGCTTGCCTTTATCGAATTTCGTATTTAAAGTCCCTGGCATCTTCACTTCAGATTAGATTGGGGGCAAAATGCCGAATGACGTACAGAGTTCTACTAAATAACCTATAAAAGGAACATGGCTTGAAGCCCCCATGAATCGTGGGAAAGTCAAGTCTTGCACTCTCTTCTTGTGGATGACCTGCTTCGTTTCCAGAAAAAAACAAAGATAGGAAGAAACAGAATAGAGTAGAGGTATTGGTATCCTCCGAAGCCGCAAATACTTAAGTTTAGCGGTAGTTCACGGCCGCATGGCTATACACACCAACGAAAGAAATATTTGTAATGATAACGATTCCCAAAATAATGGCCGCTGCCCTGTTGGCAGCAGCAGCATGCCCGGCCGTGGCTCAGACCAACGGCAGCAACTCGCCGTATTCGCGTTACGGATACGGCTTGCTCAGCGATGGCGGTAATGCCTTTAATAAAGGTATGGCCGGCACAGCCTATGGTATGCGCAACGGCACGCAACTCAATACTAAAAACCCCGCATCGTATTCGGCCATCGACTCGCTGACCTTTCTCTTTGACTTTGGTATGTCGCTCCAAAACGGCAATATCTCGCAGAATGGCATTAAAACCAATGCCAAGAACACCTCGGTAGACTACATCAGTGCGGGATTCCGACTGGCCAAAGGCTTTGGTATGTCGGCCGGACTGGTACCCTTTAGTACCATCGGCTACAATACCTACTCTGAAAACAAACTCGAAGTGGGCAATAGCACCGTTACCCGAAACTCCACTTTTAGTGGCGACGGCGGCTTGCACGAGGCCTATGTGGGCTTGGGGTGGGCTCCGTTTAAATCCCTGTCGGTCGGCGTGAATGCCGGCTACCTGTGGGGCGACCTGACGCACAATGTGATGATGAGCTTTAGCGATGTCAACATCAACTCGTCAAGGTTAGCTTACGAAACGGATGTGCGCACCTATAAGCTCGACTTTGGTGTGCAGTACGAGCAGCAGTTGGGAAAAAACAATAAACTTACGCTTGGTTTGACTTACGGGCTCGGACACGATGTGAACCGTACGGCATACTATTACAACCAAAAAGTAGTGTCGAACGCCATTTCGACGGGCGATACCCTAAAGTGCGACAATGCTTACCAGTTGCCCCACACCTTTGGCGTGGGTTTGACCTGGGCTCACAAGCAGTCGCTCCGTGTGGGTGTGGACTATAGTTTCGAAAAATGGGGCGATGTTAAATTCCCCATGCTTGTTGATGGGCCGCAGGGCAAGCCCCAGTACGTAGTAACTCCGGGCAATTTTATGGATCGCCATAAAGTAAGTCTCGGTCTTGAATTTGTGCAAAATCCCGAAAGCTACCGCTGGCATCAGCGCATACGCTATACCGCCGGCTTCTCGTATGCCACCCCTTACACGCGAATCAGTGGGGTAGACGGACCACAAAGCTTTTTGGCCAGTGCCGGTGTAGCTCTGCCCATCATTAATATGCATAACAACCGCTCGTTTGTTAATTTTGCCGTGCAGTACGAGCGCGTTAAACCTAAACATGCGGGCATGCTAACCGAAAACTACCTTCGCTTCAGCATCGGTCTGACCTTTAACGAACGCTGGTTTGTTAAGTGGAAAGCCCAATAAACCGCATTGAACTACACAGTAATATCGTAGCGATGAATCAGCATTCGTCTCTCCGCATCCTATTGGCAGCCTCCCTCATTGGGGGGCTTGCTTCGTTGTCGGCAAGTTGTGGCAGCGAGGCTCCGCCAATGGGCAATGCCGTGGCAGGACGCGACTCCCTGCCCGTAATGGTTACCCATGGTGTGTCGAAACTCATTTCCGACTCCGGCATCATACGCTATAAATTCATCAGCGAAGAGTGGCGCATTTACGACCGCACACAACCGCCCCGGTGGGAATTTCCAAAGGGTATATTTATAGAGCGTTTTAACGACAAGTTTAAGGTAAACCTTCACATCACAGCCGACAGTGCCTGGCTTTACGACCAAATTCTTTGGAAATTGCGCGGTCATGTCGAACTCCACGATAAAGAGGCACATACACACCTTAAAACCAGTGAACTCTACTGGAATATGCGTACCGGTCAGCTCTCGTCGAACGTACACACGCGCTTGATTGAACCCGAACAGGAAATTGAAGGCGACTGGTTCCGGGCAGTTATACTCAATAAAAAGCTCACTCGCTACCACGTGCGACGCTCCAGGGGATTTATGCCTATGGGGACTGTGGGCGACCCCGTAAAGCCCGCTCCGCCCGCGCCCGATGGCACTACGCGCGACGATACACTCCTGGCCGTGCCGCAACCCTTGCGCACACCGCCCGTGAGTCGTCCTAAAACGCACTGATTGGTTGCGTAGAAATTATTTTTTTTAAGATAATCAGCCTAAACTCCCGATTTTTCCCTATCTTTGCGCGACTTAATTTGTGGCAAGTAGGCTGTATTTACAGCGCCTGCCTACCACCCGTGCTCAAGGCGCGGCATATATTAGCGAATAACAAAAAACAAAATAAACATTTAAATGGCAGCATTACAAACAATCCGAAGCAAAGGCGCCCTGCTCGTGGGCGTGTTGGGCTTGGCCCTTTTTGCTTTCATTGCCGGCGAATTCTTCCAGTCAATCGAAACGTCGACTGCAGTAGAACGAAGTCAGGTCGGCCAAGTGTATGGCGAGAAACTCTCAATTGTCGACTTCCAGAATATGGTGGAAGAGGAGAGTTTAGTTGAGAAAATGCAACTGCTTATGCAGGGACAGGACGGTAACCTGGGCGATGCACAGACCGAGCAGATACGCGAACGTGTGTGGAACCAGTTTATTCAGAAGCAGGTGGTTGCACACCAGTGTGAAGAACTCGGCATTTATGTAACCGACGGCGAGGTACAGGAAGCCCTCCGTCAGGGCCGTGCCGCCAGCTTGCAACAGTTTGCAGCAATCTTCAACCCTCAGACCCGCAGTTTCCAACTGGCCGAACTCCAGGCTTTCCTCAAGGACTTCAACAAAATGTTGCAGCAAGCCCAGCAGGCACAGAACGGCGAGATGGTTGAACAAATCCAAACGCTTAAGAAACTTTGGGACTATACCGAAAAGAAACTTCGCGATGAGCTCCTGATGAATAAATACAACATGCTGTTTGCCATGGGCTTCGTGTCGAACCCCATTGCTGCACAAACCAACTTTAACGAGCGTACCAACGAAAAAAGCGCGCTGGTAGCAGCATTGCCTTACAGCACCATCAAAACCGACGATATCAAAGTATCCGACGAAGAACTTAAGGCTGCCTACGAGCAGTATAAGGAAGATTTCTATTCGCCTGTTCCTACCCGCGACCTTAAGGTGCTCGACGTTAACGTAGTAGCAAGCGCTACCGACCGTGCCGACTTGATGAAAAAGGTGCAGGGCTTTGAAGAACAGCTCCGAAGCGGTGCCGATGTGGCCAATGTGGTACGCAGCTCTAACTCGGCAGTGCAGTATTCAAATCTGGCTATGGGCAAACAAGCCTTCCAGCGCATGCGCGACGTGGCTCAAAACCTCGACTCAATGGCTGTGGGCAGCGTAAAGGCTACTTACTACAACGCCATGGACAACACCATCAATACGATGAAGCTTGTTGCCAAGTATCAAGCTCCCGACTCTGTACTCCTCCGTCAGATTGTTGTAACGGCAGCTACCCCCGAGGCTCGCAAAACACGTACCGACTCGATTCTCAATGCAGTGAAGGGTGGTGCATCATTTGCAGAAATTGCAAAGAAGTGCGGACAACCCACCGACTCAATGTGGATGCCCATCAACCAGTTCGAAAACTTTGGTATGTCTGACGAGCAGGCTAACTACATTACAAAATTGTCGGGCATTGCAGTGAATGCAACTGAGGCCATCAGCAATAGTCAGGTTACTTTCGTGGTTCAGGTACTCGACCGCCGTCAGATGACAACCAAGTATAATGTAGCTGTAGTGAAGTGTCCGCTCAACTTCTCAAAGAAGACTTACGAAGACGAACTCAGCAAACTTAACGGCTTCCTGGCCAAGAATCGCGACATTGCAGCCATCGAGAAAAATGCTCCCAAACAGGGTTACATGCTGATGGATGTGCCCGGATACAGTCCCATGCAAAACATGATTCCTGCCCGTATCGGCGGTAGCCAGGCTAAGGACTGTGCACGTTGGATTTTCGACGAGGCTAAGGCTGGCGATGTATCTAAACTTTATGAGTGCGGTCATAACAATGACCACCTGCTGGTAGTACTTGTAAAAAATACAAACGATAAAGGCTATCTGCCCTGGGACAACAGTGAGGTTAAGAACTACTTGACCGAAGTTGTAAAGCAGCAGAAAAAGGCCGACAAGGCACTCGCAATGGCCAAGGGTGTGAAAACCGTGGCCGACATGCAGAAACTGCAGGGTAGTGTAGCCGATTCGCTCAATAACCAAACCTTTGCCGGATATGCCGTGCTGCGTGGTGTGAATGTGCCCGAGCCCAAACTCGTTGGTGCTATTGCCAAGACTGCTGCAGGCAAAACCTCGCAGTTGGTAAAAGGTGCAGGAGCAGTTTATGTAGCACAGGTAACTGGTCAGACTAAGAAAGCTGACAAGTTCGTTCCCGGTCCCGAAATGATGCAGCTCGGTCAGATGATTGGCCAGCGTGCTTACCAGTCGGTATTTGGCTACCTCTTGACCCACAAGGCTGAGATTAAAGATAACCGATACCAGTTCTAATTAGCATTCCAATTTTTTTCCATCAAGCCAAGGCTGTTCAATCAACGAGCAGTCTTGGCTTTTTTTTTACACCCCAGTTTCTTTTTTCAATCCGCCCTTCTGTATTTTCTGTTCCGTACTCCGGCATTTTCTATCGCCCCGTTAGAAAATCCTATCGCTCCGTTAGAAAATTCTATCGCCTCGTTAGAAAATCCTATCGCCCCATTAGAAATATCTAACACAATATGATAACATCTTATTGAGTTGTCCGGTTATTCGACCCAGCTATTCCTTGCTGTATCCTTTTTTATCGTAATTACGCTGCTGGCTTCTGTAATTACGTTTGATAACTGCGTAATTACCATATTGCATTTAGTAATTACTCGATAGTCTGCTTTGTTCAAGAGAGTAAATCCTTGCGCTTTGCTGATTTGCAGAAGGTGACCTTCGTAGTGCTGTTTTTGCTCCTTTGAGGGGACTGCTTAAATAGGGAGCAACAGCCACTGTATTTTCACCCCTTTTGTGTGCTTTTTTAGAAAACATGTTCTATAACATATCGAGCGGTTCCTTGTGAGAAAAGTCCCGTAAAAAAAATAAGAGATTGCTTTTTGCTCATAAATTTCATACTTAATACACTTGTGTAAATTATTTCGAAGTTTGCAAAGTATGCAGGTCAAACAAACTGTGCAAAAGGTGGAATAGTGTGATATTGCTTGTTTGAGATAGCGAAGCGTTCGTTTAATTTTTATAGAAAATTACCTCAAAAAGATTTGGATGCCTGCCGGAAAAGGTATAGATTTGCGGTCGTTAAAGCAAAAGTAAGGCCTGCTGAGTATCCTTCACACCCTGGTCGGAAGTTTAGGAAACACCCTCCGCCTGTACGCTGTATTTGCTGGTTTTTGCCTCGATTTAGCAGGCATACCCGAGTGCAGCTTTAAGCAATGCTTAGTGGATAGGATTGCAGCCCTCTACAATTGCTGATTGAAAAACATGACAGCCTATAACCTTTAAAACAGCCATGAACATGAATTGCTCGCATGCCGGAACCCTCGAATCCGGCGACATCCTCATCCAGGTGTTCCCCGCCGAGAACCCCGGACTCGAAATCAACCTTGACAGCACGGTGGCTTACCAGTTCGGCGACCAGATTAAGCACGTGATTCGCGAAACGGCCGAAGAACTCGGACTGACTGGTGCACGCATCGAGGCCGTAGATAAAGGAGCCCTTGACTGCACAATACGTGCACGTACTACTGCAGCGATTGTACGCGCCACCGGTAAAGATGTCTGGAAAGACTAAGTAGCCGGCGAACACTAATCTTAATTCAACGAATTCCCTTAAATCAACCCACAGATGCAAAGACTCAGAAGAACGATGATGTTCGTGCCGGGTAACAACCCGGGCATGATGGCCGATGCACACATCTACGGACCAGACTCCATCATGCTTGATCTGGAGGACTCCGTAACGATGGCCGAAAAAGATGCGGCACGTTTGCTCGTTTATAACGCCCTTAAAAGCGTAGATTATGGAAATACCGAAATGGTAGTCCGCATCAACCCGCTCAATACTCCTTACGGAAAGAAGGACATCGAAGCTGTTGTAAAGGCTGGTGTTCATGTAATCCGTATGCCCAAAACCGAAACCGCCGAAGAAGTGCGCGAGGTTGAACGCGAAATTGAACGCGTGGAGCAGGAACTCGGATGTGTAGGTCGCACCAAGATTATGGCCGCCATCGAAAGCGCCATTGGCGTAGTCAATGCTTATGATATTGCAATCGCTTCGCCCCGAATGATGGGTATCGCCCTCGGAGCCGAAGATTATTGCGCCAACCTCAAAACACAACGTACCCCCGGTGGCGATGAACTCCGTTTGGCTCGCGAAACCATCGTTGTTGCTGCCCGTGCAGCAGGTATCGATGCCCTCGATACTGTATATTCGAACCTCAATGACATGGAAACCTTCCGTAACGAGGTAGAATACATCAAGACACTTGGCTTTGATGGTAAATCAATCATCAATCCCCGTCAAATTGAAGTGGTTAACGAAGTGTTTGCCCCGAAAGAAAAAGACATTGCCAAAGCACGTGCCATTATTGCTGCTATCAAGGAAGCCGAAGCAAAGGGCTCGGGCGTGATTGCTGTTAACGGCAAGATGGTTGACCGTCCGGTGGTTATCCGTGCGGAACGTACCATTAAACTGGCTATTGCATCGGGTATCTTAAAAGAGGAGGATTTGTAATGAATACGATAAAAGACCGTGCTGCCGATATTCAGGCAGTAGCAACGCAACTCAATAAAGCTGTTTACGACGTTACGTGCAATACCCCCAAGGTTCCGGGTGCACGCTCAACTGTCGAGGCACATCCCGAAAAACTGGTTACACTCGAAGAGGCCATTCGTAAAACCGGTCTTCAAAACGGCATGACTATCTCTTTCCACCACCACTTCCGTGGTGGCGACAAGGTAGTAAATATGGTTGTTGCCAAGTTGGCCGAAATGGGTTTCAAAGATTTGCATCTTGCAGCTTCCAGTCTGTCGGATGTTCATGCCCCCCTCATTGAGCATATTCGCAATGGTGTAATTACACACATCACAACCTCTGGACTCCGTGGCGAACTGGCCAAGGAAATCTCTATGGGACTGATGGAGAATCCCGTAATCTTCCGTAGTCATGGTGGTCGTGGTGCTGCTATTGCCAGCGGCGAACTTCATATTGATGTGGCCTTCCTCGGTGCATCCTCGTCCGACCCTCTGGGAAATGCTTGCGGTTATTCTCGCTCTGAAAATGCCAAGTCAATTTGCGGCTCTTTGGGTTATGCTCTTCCCGATGCTGAATATGCTGATAAGGTAGTTATCCTTACCGATGACCTGGTGCCTTATCCTAATACTCCCAATTCAATCTCCGAGCACCATGTTGATTATGTAGTAGAGGTTGATTCTGTAGGCGATTCTTCCAAGATTTCTTCGGGTGCTATCCGCGATACCAAGAATCCTCGCGACATTCTGTTGGCCAAGCAGGCTGCCAAGGTAATCATTAACAGTGGCTATTTTAACGACGGATTCTCTATCCAGACTGGTTCAGGCGGTGCATCGCTGGCAGCTGTAAAGTACTTGCGTGAGTCGATGATTGAGAAGGGTGTCAAGGCTTCGTTTGCACTTGGTGGTATCACAGCCCATATGGTTAAATTGCACGAGGAGGGACTGATTGGCCGACTCATTGATGTGCAGTCTTTTGATAAGGTTGCCGCAGAGTCAATCAAGAACGACCCCATGCACAAGGAAGTTTCGGCTTGCGAATATGCCAGCCCTGATGAGCCCGGATCTGCTGTACACTGCCTCGACATTGTGATTCTTTCTGCTCTTGAAGCCGATATTAACTTCAATGTCAATGTGCTTGTAGGTTCAGATGGTATCATTCGTGGTGCTATTGGTGGTCATCCCGATACCGCAGCCGACTCGGCACTCTCTATTATTGTATGTCCGCTTCTCCGCGGCCGCATTCCCTGCATCGTCGACGAGGTAACCACGCTCATTACTCCGGGTAACACCGTTGATGTTATTGTAACGGAATATGGTATTGCTGTAAACCCCAATCGTCCTGAATTGGCCGAGAAACTTAAGGCTGCCGGACTCAATGTGGTTGACATCAAGAGCCTCCGCGACAAAGCACTCCATATTATCGGAACTCCGGCTGCCCTTCCCTTCGGCGACAAAACCGTAGGTGTAGTGCTCAACCGTGACGGATCGGTAATGGATGTAATCAAGAACATCTGCGAACCGCAGAAATAAAGGATGTGGGTAGCTCCTTCTTCCTTGCCTGCAGGGAAGAAGGGGTTACTTTCCACTCCTTCAACGTTTCAACACCAACACGGCTTGCTTTTCAGCGCAGCTTTCCAAACACTTCAATGCCGATGCCGCCCGGCGGCCGACGTTCAATAAACGAATGACTTATGCCTGCTATCACCCTTGAACAATTATTGGCAGCACGCGATGCCCGCTACGAACTGCAGCAGCAGTTGCGTAAAGATTATCCAAATGAAACACTAATTGTACTCACGGTGGTATTGCCCGGTAAGGTTAAGCGTTGCGATGATTCGCTCACCATTGCGCACGCAGCGGTCAAACAGGTCGAACTTGTTTGTAAGGGTAGGGTAAAGTATTATCAGGAACGCGACCTCGAAACAGGGTTCGAAGCTTATTGGCTCGTCAGTATTGACCAGTTTGAAGTGAAACGCTTGTTGGTGGCTATCGAAGAAGAGCACCCATTGGGACGACTGTTCGACCTCGATGTTATTGCTTCTGATGGAGCTCCGCTCTCCCGACAGGCAGTAGGGAAACCTGCACGCCGTTGTTTGCTCTGCGAAAACGAAGCACGGTTTTGTATGCGCAACAAAACGCATACTTACGACGAGATACTCCAGAAAATACGTGAAATGATTGATGCATACCGGCATGAACCTATTTGATGATACTTGCGGAGGAGTAAACCCGGAACTCTCATTGCGCGAAGTTCCCCTTTCCTCACCTTATTACCGCAAACAGATTGAGAATTTTCTGGTCAAATGCGGCCTGACACCGCCAGCGCGCCTTGACTATATGGCGGCCATCTACGACGATGACGAGCGACTTTGGGCTTGTTGTGGTTTGGATGTCTGCACCATAAAGTGTTTGGCAGTAGACCCTGAAGCCCGAAACTTGAATTTGGCAGGACGACTGGTTAATCATATGACCGATTGTGCTTGGCGAAAGGGACACGCCAATGTGAGTGTGTTTACGAAACCAGGTAACCTCGACCTGTTTACCAGCATGGGCTTCCACCTCATAGGCCGCGCACCGGAGGCTATTATGCTGGAGAGCGATCCTAAAGCTCTGACGCGCTATACCGATTACCTACGCACCCTGCGACGCCCCGGACCTGCCGGAGCCATTGTGATGAATGGTAACCCGATGACGCAAGGGCACCTTTACCTAATAGAGCAGGCCAGGCAGCGCATCGACCACCTCTATGTTATTTTAGTGGCCGACAATCCGCTCACCTTTTTCAGTTATGCTGACCGCAAGGCCATGCTGCAGCAAACTCTGCTCCCCTTTGACAATGTTACACTTGTTGAAGGCAGTATCTACTCGGTATCGGCAGCTACCTTCCCTTCTTATTTTATTAAGAAAAAGACGCAGGCTACCGAAGCCCATATCGCCCTCGACCTCGATATCTTCGGACGCCATTTGGCTCCAGCATTAGGCGTCACTCACCGTTTTGTGGGCGAGGAGCCACTCGACCCGTTGACCGCAGCCTATAACGAAGGCATGCATCGCCTGTTGCCCGGCTATGGTATTGAAGTGGTCGAAATTCCGCGTTGCCGCATTGACAACAGTCCGGCTTCGCCCGTTATTTGTGCCACCCGTGTGCGCGAGTCACTCCATTCAGGCGACACTACCGATGCCCTTCGCATTGCTACTCCGGCAACCAAGCCTTATCTGCTTGCCAAAGCAGCCGTGCAAGCCATGCAGGATGAACTCGACCTGACTCCCAAACCTGGTCTTGTTGATCGTACCAATGCAGGTGCACACCACGACATGGACTACGACCTTATGAACCGTAGTTTGCATGTGCTCGAAGCACCGCTCAAAGAAGTAGCCCTCTTGGCTTATAGCAACCACTTGCCCGATATCGAACTATTGCGCAATATTGGCTGCGAAGGCGAGGTGCTTATGCTTCGCACAACCGGAGGCGTCAATACCCACAAGGGTGCCCTCTTTGCTTTTGGATTGGTAACGGCAGCCGCTTCGCATCTGCTCTATCAAGGTGAACAGATTGATGCAGCCCAACTGCAGATGGTTATACGTCGATTGGCAGCAGGCTTTGAGCAGCCGAATGAAACTCATGGCGCTGAAGTTTGTAAACAATATCGCGTTTGCGGAGCGCTCGAACATGCACGTGCCGGATACCCCGCACTTTTTGCTGATTGGTTGCCCTATTGGCAGACACATCGCAGCGAACCTCAAGCGGCACACAAACTCTTGCTGCGCATCATGGCATCGATAGACGATACCAACGTGCTCCACCGCGTAGGAGCCGAAGTTGCAGCACAAGTTCGCCGTCAGGCCGCAGACTTGCTCAACGATTTTTCGTTGGCAAAACTCGAAGAACTTGACCGCGAATACATAAACCGAAACATATCGCCTGGTGGAGCAGCCGACCTTTTCGCGCTTACGCGTTATATTGCAGGTCTCTGTACATCACCTGTAGCGGAATGATAAATTAGAAATATAACAATCAGATATCTAACACCATGTGCAGGTTGAGCCCGCGCACTGATGGAGTTTTGCTCACGGCGCTCTCTTCTCTGCAACACCTTAAACTAAAGTCAGCTATGATTGAACTTATCAACCAGGGTGTCTATTTACTTAATGGAACCGAAATCCGTACAGATGCTCAGGGACTTCCCGCTGCTGCCGAAGCCCGCGAAAACACGATTACCTATCAGATTCTTCGTGCGCACGATGTAGACGGCTCAAAAGGCTCAAAGATGCGTATTCGCTTCGATGCCATGATGAGTCACGACATCACTTATGTCGGCATCATCCAAACAGCTCGTGCATCAGGTCTTGATAAATTCCCCTTGCCTTATGCCATGACCAACTGCCATAACTCTCTTTGTGCAGTAGGCGGCACCATCAACGAGGACGACCACGTATTTGGCCTTTCGGCTGCCAAGAAGTACGGTGGTATTTATGTTCCTACCAACATGGCCGTTATCCACCAGTATGCCCGTGAGGCAATGGTTAAGTGCGGCAATATGATTCTGGGTTCTGACTCGCATACGCGTTACGGCTCACTCGGTAATATGGGTGTTGGCGAAGGTGGCGGCGAACTTGTTAAGCAGCTCCTGCACAATACTTGGGATATCAATGCTCCCGAAGTTGTGCTTGTATGGCTCGAGGGTGCACCCCGTCGTGGTGTAGGCCCCCACGATGTGGCCATCTCTTTGGTAAAGGCTGTATTCGACAATGGATTTGTGAAGAATAAAGTGCTCGAATTTGCTGGCCCTGGTGTAAAGAATTTGCCCGTTGACTTCCGTAACGGCATTGATATTATGACAACCGAGACTACTTGCCTCAGTTCTATTTGGGTAACCGATGAGGAAGTACGTCATCATTATGAAATTCACCGCCGTCCTGAGGACTATCGTGAACTCAAACCCGGTGAAGTTGCATATTACGACAGCATGATTCGCGTAGACCTGTCAAAGCAGGAATGTATGATTGCGCTGCCCTATCACCCCTCTAACGCATACTCTATCCACGAACTTCAGGCTGATCCTGAGCGTATCTTGCGCGAGGTTGAGGAGGATACCCGCAAGCGTTATGGCGAAAAGGTACACTGCGACCTCGTTGGTAAAATCCGCGATGGTAAGGTGTGGGCCGACCAGGGTATCATCGCTGGTTGCTCGGGTGGTACTTACGACAACCTCAGTCAGGCAGCCTCTATTCTGCATGGCAAGTCAACAGGTAATGACTACTTCAGCCTGTCGGTTTATCCCCAGTCAGTGCCTGTATCAATAGCTACTACCCGCAGTGGTATTAATGAGGAACTCCTTGAGGCCGGCGTTGTTATCAAGCCCGCATTCTGTGGTCCTTGTTTCGGTGCAGGTGACGTTCCTGCCAATAATGGCCTTTCAATCCGCCACACCACACGTAACTTCCCCAACCGCGAAGGTTCTAAACCCGGACAGGGTCAGATTTCGCTCGTTGCGCTGATGGATGCCCGTTCTATTGCTGCTACTGCTGCCAATGGTGGTATTATTACCGCAGCAACCGATGTAGAGTATACCGACCAGCACAAACCTTACGAGTATGATGCACGCATTTATGAACGCCGTATTTACAACGGATTTGGACATGCCGATGCTGCTCAGGAACTCCGTTACGGTCCCAATATCAAGGATTGGCCCGAAATGTTTGCAATGCAGGAGAATCAGTTGCTCGAGCTCGCTGCAGTAATTCACGACCCTGTTACTACTACCGACGAACTCATCCCCTCTGGTGAAACTTCAAGTTACCGTTCAAATCCGCTTAAACTTTCGGAGTTTGCACTTTCTCGCCGAGTACCTGAGTATGTAGGCATTAGCAAGCGCATTCATCAGGACGACCTTGACCGTCGTGCCGGCAATTGCCCCGAAAAGGTAAAAGAGGCACTTGCACGTGTAGGTGCTACCCCCGAGAACACCTCGTTCGGCTCTTGCGTATTTGCCAACCGCCCCGGCGATGGCTCAGCACGTGAGCAGGCAGCCAGCTGTCAGAAAGTGCTCGGAGGCGATGCCAACATTTGCTACGAGTATGCCACCAAGCGCTATCGCAGTAACTGCATCAACTGGGGTATCGTTCCTTACACCATCGATGCTGAAGTTCCCTTTGAATATCAGGCTGGCGACTATGTATTCGTGCCCGGTATCCGTCAGGCTATACTCGATGGTAAAGAAGAAATCATGGCTAAGGTTATAACTGCAAATGGTGTACACGACATCAAACTTCATTTTGCAAATCTCACACCTGCTGAGCGTGAAATTCTTGCTGAGGGTTGCCTTATGAACTATTACAAAAAGGCCATTAAATAAAAAGAAATTCAGGTTGTGTAACCATCTGCCGCCTGGCAAGATATACAGTCGGCAGATGGTGCCAGCCACCTTAAATAGCTCCTTATTCTAAACCTTTAAAACCTTTTTCGCAAACTAAAGGGTTGCTTACTGCACAAAGTTGCCCGATAGCGTAACGAAACAAACCTATTCCCTTTATGGAAAAGATTAAAATGACCACTCCGCTCGTGGAGATGGACGGCGACGAAATGACTCGCATTCTTTGGAAGATGATTAAGGATGAACTTATCCTTCCGTTTGTTGACCTCAAGTCTGAATATTACGATCTCGGTTTGCCCGAACGCGATAAGACCGAAGACCGCGTAACTGTTGAGTCGGCCGAAGCTACCAAGAAATATGGTGTTGCTGTGAAGTGTGCTACCATCACTCCCAATGCACAGCGCATGACCGAATACAACCTCCATCACATGTGGAAGAGCCCTAATGGTACTATCCGTTCGATGCTCGATGGTACTGTATTCCGTACCCCTATCACGATTCCTTCAATCAAGCCTGCTGTTCGTAACTGGAAAGCTCCTATCACTATTGCACGTCATGCTTATGGCGACGTTTATAAAAACGTTGAAATCCGTGTAGCAGAAGAGGGTACTGCACGCCTCGTATTCGAAGGAAAGGGCGGCCAGCAGGAAGATGTAATTATCCATGAGTTCAAGGGTCCCGGTGTATTGCAGGGCTTGCACAACACCGATAAGTCTATCCGTTCATTTGCTCACTCTTGCTTTAAGTTTGCTATCGACGCTAAGCAGGACCTTTGGTTCTCAACCAAGGACACCATCTCAAAGAAGTACGATGCTCAGTTCCGCGAAATCTTCGACGAGGTTTACGCTGAGTACAAGGATGCGTTCGAACGCCTCGGCATCACTTACTTCTACACCCTGATTGACGATGCCGTTGCGCGCGTTATCCGCAGCGAAGGTGGCTTTATCTGGGCTTGCAAGAACTACGACGGCGATGTGATGAGCGACATGGTTTCTACTGCATTCGGCTCTCTCGCTATGATGACTTCGGTACTCGTTTCGCCCGACGGCAAGTACGAGTACGAGGCTGCTCACGGTACGGTTACCCGTCACTACTACAAGTATCTCAAAGGTGAAGAGACTTCGACCAACCCCATGGCTACCATCTTTGCATGGTCTGGCGCATTCAAGAAGCGCGGCGAACTCGACAACCTGCCCGACCTTGTACGCTTTGGCGAACAGCTTGAGGCTGCTTGCTTCGATACGCTCAACGAGGGTATCGTTACCAAGGACTTGGTAAACCTCATGGAAGGTGTTACTCCTACAGCTGTTAACTCTGAGAACTTCCTGAAGGCTATCCGTGAGCGTCTGGCTAAGCGTTTGGCATAATTAAGTCCTAAATAACGCCCGAGCCCGTTGTAATCATTCAAACAGCCGGGCTACACTTTAACGAACTTCCCAATACCGGTGCGAGGACTCTGTTTCCTTGCACCGGTTTTTGGCTTTTTTTATCGGGCTTCTTGCCTTGACAACTCTTTCCTATTTTTTCATGAAACAACTTCTGCTTCTCTTCTTGGCTCTCCTGTTCAGTAACCCGATGCAAGCTCAACGGGTAGTCATCACCAAGCCCGACTTTTTTACCGCGCCCATTCGTGACGGTTACCCCCTATTTCCCGATAGTCTGGTGTATGATGCAATTGCCGAAGAAATTCGCATTCCCGATGTCGGCATGTTTCCCCAGCTTACGGGTAGTGCCAATCCACGCTGGCGCAAGGTCGTTTTTGGAAATGTCGATTACCTGCCCGGTGCCCTGATGGCGCAAATGCCGCATCTGGAAGAAGTGGTATTTGAGGGTGTAGTAGGCCATTTTGATTGCACCCTCTTACTGAACTGCCCCAAGTTGCGTCGCATCGAGTTCCGTGGCCCCGTGTCGAGTACCGGAGGCCCCTTGATAGCTGCACATTGTCCGCAGCTGCACGAGATTGTGTTCCGGAGTGTGGTGGCCAATCCCCATATTACTTTGTCCGAAAAGTGTAAATGCCCCCAGCTTAAGGGGTTCAGCCAGCACAATGCCGCACCCTACGACGAACTTATGCAGAGCATTCCCCCGCTTCGGGCCGCCGACCTCTCCCGCAATCCCGCTTTGTTGCGTGATGCCGAACGTCTGGCCGGTTGGCAATGCGAGGTGCTCACCGCCACCCGTCCGGAATGGATGCGGCTTCTTACTTACCAGTCGGCTTCCTTGCTTCTGCCCGTGTTGCGCGAACTTCAAAGTCCTGTGGCCGATGTCCTCGAAGTGTCCATGCAATATGCTGTCAGGGTGGCCGACATCGGTAAGAATAAGTTACAGGTGCTCCGGGAGTCGCCGGCCTATGCGCCTGACCCTGCGCGTACCGAAACTTTTATCTATACCCCACCCACTGACAGTCTGCTTTGTGCGGTCAATGCCGAGTTTAACCTGGACAGCATTGCCGGAAACGGCGACGATATCAGCCGTATCAAGCGCCTGCTCTACTGGGTGCACGACCACATCCGCCACGACGGAGGAAACGGCTTTCCCGAAGGGCCGCGCTCGCTTTCAAACATCTACCACGCCTCGCGCCGTAATAACTGCGGTTACAATTGCCGCGCCATGGCCATTGCGCTGACCGAGGCTTATCTGGCAGTGGGCATTCCGGCACGTTACGTCACTTGTCTGCCCCGTGCATGGAAGAGCGACTTCGATTGTCACGTTATCTGTGTGGCCTGGAGCGAGTCGTTGAACAAATGGATTTGGGTTGATCCCACCTTTGCCGCCTATGTTACCGACGAGCATGGCCTCTTGCTCCATCCCGGCGAGGTGCGTCACCGCCTGCGTCACAACCTGCCGCTGGTGCTTAATCGCGATGCGAACTGGAATCATCAGAACTTCCAAACCAAGGAACACTATCTGGATGAGTATATGGCCAAGAACTTGTATATACTGCAGTGCAACCTTCACAACCAGGCCCATCCCGAAGGTCCGGCAACCCATCCGCAGGGAGGTTTTGTTACGCTCGTTCCCCAAGGAGTGGACTATCCGCACACACTCGTTCAAACCAATGACGAAGGCTGGTTCTGGCAACCTCCGGTTTTTGAGCAGCATGAGCCGTAACGGCTGTTACAGAGCTATGGTTTAATTACTTTTTTTGAAGTAGCCATCGTTCGGTTTATAGCAATGAGTCAGGGCCGGTTTCAACATTTGAAACCGGCCCTGATGATGGTTGGGCTTGCTATCTGAGTGTTAGTAAGCAGTTATGAGTTCTTTATTGCCCCGTTTAGCTTGCAACGTCCCGATTCATTACCATCTTGTTCAAGTCTAAGTTAAATTGCCGATATTCATCTTCAGATATTTCCCGTTGCGTAGTAAGGACGATTAAAGAGTGAGGTTGGTATTCGTCGCGGTAGGCCGGGTGTTTGTGGCGGTATTCATTTTTGTAAAACCCACATTTTTGGTAGAACCTTAGGCGAGCCTCAGACTGGCTGTCAGTAATAGGGTCTATTTCAAGAAGCACGATTTTATCGGTCGATTGAATGAATCGGCTAAGCAGTTTACTGCCATATCCTTTTCCCCTCAACTCAGAGCTGATGACGAAATGCTCAACATAAAGGTAGGTGTCGAACTCCTAATAAGCAATAAAGCCTATGAATAAGTTGTTTTCGGTAAACGCCGGGAGCTTGTATGCTTTGTGCTGAAAGGCTGCTGCCAGCTGGGGTACGGTACGTTGTTCGAATATCGGAAAACTTGTGCAATACAACTTATGAAAGGACTGATATAAAGGATGCTCGCATGAGTTGATGGAATGAAAATGCATGGTTTTGTAGGTCGTGAGATTGTAATGTCAGAATATTTAGAGAGTAAAGTCGCCCTTCAGCCGGATGTCGTTGGAAGCAGCACCCACAAGAACTTCGAATTTACCAGGTTCAACCACCCATTCCATGCGGTCATTATAGAGCGAGAGTTCGTTGCGGGTTAAGTGGAAAACAACACGGCGGCTCGTGCCTTGAGGAATTGCCACGCGTTTGAAAGCTTTGAGCAGCAAGGGGGGCTGGGCTACAGAGGCAGCTGTGTCGTGTATATAGAGCTGTACCACTTCCTCGCCGTCGCGCTGCCCTGTATTGGTGACGGTGCAGCTTACAGTTTGTAGTGTATCCTGACCATTACCCGCTTCGATTTGCAAGTCAGAATAGGTGAATTGGGTATAGCTCAGTCCGTGACCGAAGGCAAAGAGTGGAGTGCCTTTCTCTTCAACATAGTCACGATGCGTGCTTTGCGAGTAGTAAATGGGGAGTTGTCCTTCGCTGCGCGGAATGGAAACAGGCAGTCGGCCGGCCGGCGAGTAATCGCCGAAAAGGATATCGGCAATGCCGTCGCCACCTTGTTCGCCGGGATACCAGGCCGTGAGCAGCGCATCGGCCTTTTCGGCTGCCAGATTCATGTTGAGCGGCCTTCCTTGGATATAAACAATAACCAAAGGTTTGCCTGTTGCTGCAACGGCCTGAATCAGTTCTTCCTGACGTCCGAGCAATTGGAGCGTGCTGCGGTCAAAGCCTTCGCCACAGTCCATATCGGGCAACTCTGTGGTCTCGTTGCTTACGGTTGCGGCACCGGTTTGTATGTATTTGGTCTTGAAATCGCGGGCACTCGAACCGCCTACTACCATCACGACAACATCGGCCTGTCGGGCAGCATTAACGGCAGCAGCAATTTCGGTCTTAGTTGTGTCGCGAATGGCGCATCCTCTGACATAGCTGACCCGGGTGTTTTCCGAAACCGCAGCCCGTATGCCATCGAGCACCGTGCGGATGGCTTTACGTTCCTGTGGAGCTGTATAATCGCCCAGTTGGTTGTATATACGGTCGGCATTTGGGCCGATAACGGCTATGCTTCCCACCTTTTTGCTTAACGGCAAAACGCCATTGTTGGTCAATAGCACGGTTCCTTCGCGTGCCACCTGCCGGGCTAAGTTACGATGGCTTTCACAACGAACAATGCTTTTAGCCTCTTGGGGCGAGACATAGGGATTTTCAAAAAGCCCCATCTCAAATTTTAGTCGCAACACGTTGCTCACGGCCCGGTCAATGTCGTCCATACTTACCCAGCCGTTAGTGTAGGCTTGTTTAAGGTGTTGGCCAAAGGCATTGCCACCCAAGTCCATGTCAAGTCCGGCTTTAAGCGCTTTGGCTGCAGCCTCAAGCGTGTTGGCTGCGGCCCCCATGCCCGCAATGCCTTCAATGCTGGTTAGGTCGGAATAAACAAAACCGCGAAATCCCCATTCGTTGCGTAGCAAATCGGTCAGTAGGTAGCGGTTGGCCGTACAAGGTATGCCATCAATGGAGTTGTACGAGGTCATGATGGTGGCAGCGCCCTGTTCGACAGCTTTTTTGAACGGAGGCAAATATTCTGATAGCAGTTGGCGCATTCCGCAGTTGGCGCGCGCCCCGTTGTGTCCGGCTTCGGGTATGCCATAGGCGGCAAAGTGCTTGAGTGTGGTGTAAACGTGGCGACCGTCGGTTGGCAGGTTTCCCTGCATACCCCGCATCATGGCAACTCCCATGATTGATGTTAATACAGGGTCTTCGCCAAAGGTCTCTTCCATGCGCGACCATCGCGGTTCGCGTGCCACGTCAAGCACCGGTCCGTAGCCGATGTTGGCTCCCTGTAGGCGTGCTTCAAGTGCAATGGCTTCGCCCATACGGTACATCAAACTGTCGTTCCACGTGCTGGCAGCAGCCAGGGCCGTAGGAAATACTGTTGTGCCGATGGCCATGTGTCCGTGCGGACATTCTTCGGCAAAGAGAATGGGAATGCCCAGACGGGTCTCCTCAACAGCATATTTTTGCAGGGCATTCAGTGCCTTGGCGGCCAGTTCGGGGTTCAGTCCGGTTTCAAGCGTCTTTTGTGTCCAGGGGTCGGCACGTAGCACCGCCCAAAACGAGCCGATGGGGCGGGCTTTCATGAGTTGCTTGAATTTGTCAGAGGGGGTAACTCCGTTGTCTTTTGTTTTGGTGTACATTTCCCAGCCGAGCGGGCAGCACAGTTGTGCCACTTTTTCGTCGATGGTCATGCGTTGCAGCAAGTCGTTAATGCGATATCCGGTAGGAGCATCGGCTTGTTTGTAGAGCGGCTCTTGGGCTTTACAACCAAAACTGCATATCGTTGTGGCAAGCACAATGAGCAGTAGCTTGACCTTGAGTATGGAGGTATTCATAGTTTGAATGGCAAAAAATGACTTTTACTTTTTTAGCTTAAATTCCACCGCTATAGGCTCGTTGGGGAGGTTGTGCGGCAGGTTTATCTTGACGCGGTTGTTTTGGCAATTGTAGCTGAGGCGCTTATTACCTTTGAGCAAGGTTATTTTTCCTTCCGGCACATTGCCTGTCCACTCCCAGGTGTGTGGCAGTGTTTCGCCTTCGGGCAGTGCTAAAATTGCATAACATGTTTTACCGTCCTTGCTGGCAGTAAACCACGTGTTTCCGTCGTTATAAACAGGTGTTGTACGTGTGCTGTAAATGGCCTTGCCATAGTCTTTAAGCCACAGTCCCACCCGGTGCAGGCGTTGGGCCACCTCGTCTTCAATCACTCCGTCGGGGGTAGGTCCTACCCCAAGCAGCAAGCATCCGCCCTTGGCGGTAATTTCGACCAACGTGTTAATGACTTTCTGGGGCGACTTGAACGGGGCGTCCGGCACCCATCCCCAGTCGTTGCTTAGGGTGATGCAACTTTCCCACGGGTAGTTGAGCTGCTGTTCGGGAATGCCTCGTTCCGGTGTCTGATAGTTTTCGTTTTTGCCACGGATACTACGGTCAACGGATATCAGCCCCGGGTGGCTTTTGCGGGTCTTTTCGAGGATACGGTCAAGGTTAATGTCGTCACCCTTTATCCAACCTCCGTCGAGCCAAAGTATATCAAATTTACCATAGCGTGTGAGCAGTTCGTTTAATTGGTTTTCGGTAAATTCCTGATATTTCTTCCACCAGTCCGGATGACGTTCCTTTTTGTAGTTGATGTGCCGTGTGGGCGTGGCAAACTCCGGACTCCAAAACCATGGGCAGTGCCAGTCGGGCTTTGAGAAGTAGCAGCCCGTCATGAAGCCCCGGTCGCGGAACGTTTTGAACACATGGAAGGCCACATCTTTGAGCGGATGGTTGGCAAAGGGGCCGTGTGCAATGCTAAAATCGGTATATTTGGAGTCAAAGGTGCAAAAGCCATCGTGGTGCTTGGTGGTAAAAATCATGTATCGGATGCCAGCATCCTGCATCACGTCTGCCCATTGCTGAGGGTCGAAATTGACCGGGTTGAGCGAGTCTTTCAGCCCCCAGTACCATTTTTTATATTCGTCGTAAGGCAGTTGCTGCTTACGCGAAATCCAATCAACATCTTCAGAGCAGATAGACCACGATTCAACAATGCCCGGAACAGAATAGAGTCCCCAGTGAAAGATAACTCCAAACTTTTGGTCGCGCCAATGGTCGAGTTTATCTAAAACCTGTTGGTCGGTAGGCCAAACATAGTCTGTACTGTCTGATTGTTGGTGTACAAATCCTTGAACGGCTTGTGCCGCGCCAAACTGTGCACGTGCTGCCAATGCGGTACAGGCAAGCAGCGTTTTCCATGTTTTCATGCGTTCTCCTTTTTAATAAGTGGTGTTTTCGTTTGCTTGTGTGCTTGTATTGTGCAAATGTAAACAAAATCCCGGAGTTGTTACATGGGTAGAATTAAGAAAAACCTTAGGATTAGACCAGATTTCTTATTTTTCCTTTTTCCCGATAAGGTGAAAAGCCGGCGGCACGGCATTCCGCGTTAAATAGGGCCGGCGGCACGGATTATCATTCCAAAAAAATCTCCGCCTTACGTATTGCTGTAATCTTAACTCTTTTCATTTTTTGCATCCAATAGACTATAGGTAATTAAAGTTTCCCACCCTCTTTATTGGGGATGGGAAATAATGGTAATTCAAATTTTCTTCGTAAATTAGAGGTGCTTTCTTCGTGTTCAAAAAATGCCCTCCTATAGAAAATCAGAACAACATACGTACCGGTAGTTTCCTGCTGTCTGTATGCTGTTTTTTTGTTGTATCGACTTTTTTGCCGGTCGCTTGTTTCCGCAGCCGTCAGCTTTCCTCGTGGCTTCCCGAAATAGTGTGGCCGTGGTGTTATATTCGGAGTTCAGGGTCTTGCAGGTATAAATATTATAACCTATCTTTGGAGTATGAGAAAAAATAAGGCTAAGTCAGAGATATTACGTTAGTTCGGGTTGCGCTTTTATATTTATACGCGCGATTACCTGCTGCCGCACAGGCATGTAACGAGTGCCGATGGTGAGGTAAAATTCAGTGTCGGTGATGAGGTTACTCTGATGGTAACCACGGGATGTGCAAAAAGGATGTACACCTAGCGCAGTTGATTATTGAAGAGAACAAGGAGAACATCATTGTTAAATGGACGAAAATACACGATTAATTATGCGTATAAAGAGTATCAGATTTGCCGATGAGCACATATACGTGCTCACGGACGATGGGCGGGAGTTGTCTCAGTCGCTACTCTATTACCCCCGCTTGCTAGGAACTTCGGATGCTGAGCGCGCAGACTATCGTATCGGGGCTTTTGGTATTCGGTGGGAGAAGTTGGACGAAGATATGAGTTTTGAGTCATTCGAGTATCCCGAGTCAGAACCTTCGGCCTTTTCGCGATTCTTTCTGACGCGTCCGGAGCTTAATGTTTCGACGCTTGCGCGTAGGGCTGGGATTAACGCGAGTTTGATGGCGCAATATGTGGTCGGGACGAAGCGCCCTTCTGAAGAGCAGAAGGCAGAGATTGCCGCTGTGCTGCGCCAACTTGGGCGCGAGTTATTGAACGTTGAATTTTGAAAAAAGTAACGAGGAAAAGCCCCGTTGATCTCATACAAGTAAGCGACGACCGGCAGCACGATGCTGTCCGCGTCGAGCGTAAGTTCGAGTTTTTGACAGACATATTGGCGCCGTTTAGTGATCCCTAATCTATATACTTATCCCCACTGAATTTCTACCGAGATCCATGAAAAATGAAATGAATAGATACAATAAAAGGCGCTCAAAATGAGCGCCTTTACTGCTTGTTGATACTTGTTGTAACTTATCTTTAACTGCCGGTTATTTGCCCACGCACTATCTTCACATCCCTGACAGTCAAGCGCATTGCACTTTAATCGGTACGGACGGAATATCAGCATTTAGCCGAACATCTTCAAAAAATTCAACTCCTTGATATTCAGCCGTTGCGCATATCTCTTCGCACCAGGCTTCTTCTTTGTGCTATTTTGCGGTAGCTCTGATGAAGCAAAGGTAGTTATAATCAGTGAGAAACGAGCAGGAAATAGCAGAATTGTGATGGCGGAAACTTTATTTAGTCCTACTTTATAGAGAAATTGGTGTAAAACGCAATAACTTGGATGATTATTTCCATAATCTTTCTTGATTATCCTAGATAATTTTTACCTTTGTAAACCAAGAAACACATGAAAGGATATGGCAAAGAAAGACATCAATCGCATCAAGATAGTATTGGTTGAAAACAAAAGGACAGCCAAGTGGCTGGCAGATGAATTGGGTAAAGACCCGGCTACAGTGAGCAAGTGGTGTACCAACAGTTCGCAGCCGAGCCTTGAAACGCTTGTACAAGTGGCAGAGGCTCTTGATGTGGATGTACGCTCGCTCATTGTGCAGACAAGGAAAAGTCGGACTGAGATAGAAGCGGAGAAACTTCTGAACATCTCTTCAAATCAATAGGAAAAATACAATTGATTATGACAACAAAGGAAATAGACGAAAAATCGTTGGATAATGCCCACCGTCTTTTTGAGTCGGGTGATATAAGCAAGATAGCCGTCGGCACTACGGCAGGACTTCAACAGATACACCATTATCTGTTTGATGGTCTATACCCCTTTGCTGGCGTAGTTCGTGACAAAAATATAGCAAAAGGGGGCTTTCGCTTTGCTAATAGCCTCTATCTTGAAGCCGCCCTTGCTGCTGTGGAAAAGATGCCTGAAGATTCCTTTGAGCATATCATTGAAAAATATGTCGAGATGAATGTGTGTCATCCTTTCATGGAAGGTAACGGTCGCTCCACCCGCATCTGGCTTGACATGATGCTCAAACGCTCTCTTGGTAAGGTGGTCAATTGGCAGTATGTGGACAAAGACCAATACCTCTCGGCAATGGAACGCTCTCCCATCAACAATCTCGAACTGCGTTATCTGCTCTCACAGAACCTCACTTCCGATACGGACAACCGTGAGGTGATATTCAAGGGAATAGAGCAGAGCTATTATTATGAGGGGTATGAAAAGTAAATACATAAACAATAAATATAGATTATAGAATGGCTGCAATAGACCAATATATAGAGCGAATACCTAATACTGAATTGCAAGAGCAAATCAGAGAAGAGGTGGCTCGCCTGACTAAGAAGAAAAGGTTTGGACTGGTTTATGAGAACCATTTACCTGACAATGTACTTATGCCAGAGGTGACGATTCGTCGTGGCACGAAGGTGGCTTTGCGTGGCAATACTCCTAATGACGTGTATGAGGTGCAAGACATTGAGAAAGACAATGCCGTGTGCCGAAATCTTGCTTCTCTGGAGGATAAGACTTTCTTGCTTGACGATTTAGTGGCTGTGGCGCAGCGTGGCGATGTGATATATCCTTACTTGAAGCCTATGGATAGTGTGGAGAATGCACCCGACAGCGACTTGTGGCATACGCTGATAGAGGCGGATAATTATCATGCCTTACAGACTCTTGCTTATCTTTATCCGGGTATGGTGGACTGCATCTATATAGACCCTCCTTACAACAAGCCCGACTCGCACGATTGGAAATACAACTGCGACTATGTTGACGGTACGGATGCGTATCGTCATTCCAAGTGGTTGTCGATGATGGAGGCGCGGTTGAAGATAGCTAAGAAGCTGCTCAATCCTAACGACTCTGTACTGATTGTGACGATTGATGAACTGGAATATCATCACCTTGGTTGTCTGTTGGAACAGATGTTCCCGGAGGCGAGGATTCAGATGGTGAGTAGTGTGATTAATCCCGCAGGAGTGTCTATAAAAGATGGATTCTCCAGGACAAATGAATTTTTGTACTTCGTTAAGTTGGGAGATTCAGCCCCTTCTCCTTTAATTTTGGGAAAAGATTGGCGTGGCAACATTAAGGGTGGATACAAAGATAAACTTAGATGGAATGGACTTCAAAGGTCTGGAACAAGTATATTGAGAACGGATAGATATAACATGTTCTATCCAATTTATTTGTCTAAGGATGGGAAAAGGATAGTATCAATAGGTGATTCTATACCTTTGGATGTAAACAGACATACGATAGAATGTCATAAAGATTGCATTCAAATATGGCCTCTTTTTTCTGATGGAAGAGAAGGAAGATGGCGTTTGGGAAGAGAGACTTTAATTGATTATGCAAAAAAGCATTATGTAAAGATAGGTGTGTTCAGAGGAGAAAGTACTTCCATCTCATACCTTGCTAAAGGAGAGCAGATTAAAGTTGAAGAAGGAAAATTCCCTATCGTCGGATATAACGAAGATGGTTCCATTGTCGTTGACGAATCAAATTATCAAGCAAGTTTTATTCCTGGTAGTCAATGGTGGATAGCTTCGCATGACGCAACTCAACTTGGTACGAAAATATTAACAGGCATTATCGGTAAGCGTTTTGATTTCCCAAAATCTCTCTACGCAGTCCACGACACCATCCGGTTCTTTGTCGCCAACAAGCCTAACGCCCTAATCCTCGACTTCTTTGCCGGAAGTGGTACGACCCTCCATGCCGTAAACCTCTTGAACAAGGAAG
>Freddie_p2__coassemble_1410_pt1 | contig 35845 bp, 18 predicted proteins | sample Freddie_p2__metabat2_high_PE_021 | metagenome-assembled genome bin Freddie_p2 | reverse complement strand
CTTAAAATGATAAAAACTAATAAAAAACTTTCGATTAACGAGTCTGAAGCATCAAAATTACAAATAGGATTACTACCTTTGCAACTAAATTCGTACGCTTCGTCCTCGGTTATAGGTAAGACTAGTCGCGCCAATCGAGAATACAACGACTTACAGCCTCTTGCTATTTGCCGATAGCTTGAGGCCTTTTTCGTCTTATAAGCGTTATCCCGTCATAAACCTCCTTTTATTAATTGATGAAATACCCCTTTGGGAAGACAAATTCATTTGAGAATTGCATGTGCCATTTTCAACTGGCAATATGTATGTATCTCGATTCTCAAGGTTCAGTATATCTTGTACTTCCTCTATTCTTACAGTCTTTACGTTTAACTGATTACAAATTCTTTCTGTAACGTCGTCAATAACAACTATAGAATAATGATTGCTCAACGCGTAAAACAAAGCAGAACTATCATTAAATCCTATTGCTTGTAGAATAGTAGAATTATCGTAGAAGAATTCCAGAAAACGTTCCATTTCTTTTCCGTTAAAGGAGCTAATCGAAACGCTTGACAAATCCAAAATGGGTACAGAACATGCATGCTTTATGATACCAGTAGTATGTAGCTGATAACACTGTTTGAGTCTGCTCTTATACTCGACTAACCGTTCTATTGCGGCAGACGGAATCACCAAATCCAAATTCTCCTGTTTCATTAGAATGCGAGTGATTGAGATTGAACCTCAGAAACAGGTAAGCTTAAGAATTCCGCTGCCCTACTTGGCGTTATTAGCTTCTGAGCTAAGGCGCTATACACCATGTTGGTGTAGGTTACAGAATCAGAGAGACTTGAATTCTCTTTTTCTTTAAACCTACTTTCTTCTACTTCTGATTTGAACTTTGAGTTCATATTCTTCTGAATGCAAAAAGATCTATGCCGCTTATCGCTAATAATTGACAAGCTCTTAAGCGAGTACATGATAGCATCTATAGAAATGCCATAAGTGCATTGCAGTGAAATAAGCTCTTGAAATGATATTTTAGATTTTGTACCAAAAGTATCCACAAGTACTTGGGAGGGCAATAACATTTCTGAAGCAAATACATTGCATAGCTTCTCTTTTTCATTTTGAGATAACGTTGTATCAAATGCATTATTAGCTAGCAAATGTGCAAATTCATGGAGAGTAGTCAAACGTTTACGCTCAATATGCTTCTTTTCATTATTAAGAACGATAACCCAAATTGAATCGTTGGCGGCTCCACTTACGCCATCAAATCCATCAGGGCCATCCACCTCAAAAACTTTTATTCCATGTTGAATAAGTAACTCTTTCGCATTTTCAATAGGGGCATTGCCTAACTCCCACTGAACACGAATGTTCTTTGCCAACTCTTTCATCTGCGCAGCAGAAGAAATTACAGGGAAAATCTCGGTCTTATTCGAAGCATTGTCAACTGATAGTATCTTTTCAATTTCAAGATAACGTTCCACCTTATCTTGAATTTTTGAAACAAGAGAGGACTCGACTTTTGCCTTAACGCTTGATTTCTTTCGAAACGATATATTAATCTCACTCATATCAAAAGAAAATGGGCGAAAAAAATATTCCATTGAAACCTTAAGTGCATTTGCAAGTTTCTCTAATATATCACTACCTGCCATCGCTTTACCAGCTTCGTATTTAGAGATGGTCTGCTTTGACACAGCACCACCTGTCTTATTTGAGAGTTCTTCCAATGAGAGCTTCTCTTTCTGTCTTGCCAATTTTAGGCGCCTTCCAAATATTTCTTTTGAATTTATCATAAATTAATCCATTTAATGCGACAGAGATACAATAAATATTTCAAATGTCGCACGTTTTACCGTGATTTTTTTATTAGAATCATCGATTTTAAAGACAAGACTGATTGTTTTTTACGCTTTTGAAGTTTTAAGAAGCCATCGAACTTCACGTTTAGACCATAATACAAGAGGTGAGAGTAATTCCAATAGAGGAACCTCCCACCTTTTAATTTCTATCAATAAGGAATAATTGAAGAGATAAGTGTCAAGTTGTTCAACCTTATAGTCATTTAAGTACTGTGCCAAATATGCGCCAAATAAGGCTACAATACGCTTCTCAGAAGGATATATACAGAGATATAAAGAAGCATAAACAAAAATAGGAATAGCAAGAAAACTGTTGGTTTTCAAGCTATTCCTATTTTATTGATTGCTATCGATTGTTATCGATATTTTTACTTACTTAACCTCCTCGAAGTCTGCATCCTGAATATCCTCTTTGCCGGGCTTGGCTTCACTTTGCTGTCCACCCTGGAAGCCGGCATCGGGTCCGGGCTGTGCACCGGTTTGCTGGTACATGTCAGCACTTGCAGCCTGCCATGCATTGTTAAGTTCTGTTTTGGCAGCGTCGATAGCAGCGATGTCTTGAGCCTTGTGAGCATCCTTCAGTTTGCCAAGTGCAGTTTCGATAGCACCCTTCTTGTCGGCAGGCAGTTTATCGCCCAGTTCCTTAAGTTGGTTCTCGGTCTGGAAAATCATAGAGTCGGCCTCGTTGATTTTGTCAACGCGCTCACGCTCCTTCTTGTCGGCTTCAGCATTTGCTTGAGCCTCAGCCTTCATGCGGTTGATTTCATCCTCAGTCAAACCACTCGAAGCTTCAATTCGGATGGCCTGTTCCTTGCCGGTTGCCTTATCCTTAGCCGACACCTTCAAGATACCATTAGCATCGATATCAAAAGTTACCTCAATCTGAGGAACACCACGGCGAGCGGGAGCAATTCCTGCCAGGTTGAAGCGGCCAATGCTCTTGTTGTCGCGAGCAAACTGACGTTCACCCTGAAGTACGTGAATGGTTACTTCGGGCTGATTGTCCTCGGCTGTTGAGAATACCTGACTCTTCTTACAAGGAATCGTAGCATTAGCATCAATCAACTTGGTCATTACACCACCCAAAGTTTCGATACCGAGCGAAAGGGGAGTAACATCGAGCAATACGATATCGCCTACGCCCTGTTCCTTGTTCAGGATAGCACCCTGAATAGCAGCACCTACAGCTACAACTTCATCAGGATTTACACCCTTTGAGGGAGCCTTGCCAAAGAAGTTCTCAACCAAAGCCTGTACGGCAGGAATACGAGTTGAACCACCAACAAGAATTACCTCGTCAATATCAGCAGTCGAGAGTCCGGCACCGCTGAGTGCAGCTTCGCACGGAGCCTTGCAAGCTTCAATCAAATTGTGTGCAAGTGCCTCAAACTTGGCACGGGTCAGCGTTTTAACCAAGTGCTTGGGTACACCGCCTACAGGCATAATGTAAGGCAGGTTAATCTCGGTAGTAGTTGAGCTGGAAAGTTCAATTTTAGCCTTTTCAGCAGCTTCCTTCAAGCGCTGCATAGCCATAGGGTCTGCCGTCAAGTCGGCACCTTCATCATTCTTGAATTCTTGAACCAACCAGTCGATAATTACGTGGTCGAAGTCATCACCACCAAGGTGCGTATCGCCATTGGTTGAGAGCACCTCGAACACACCGCCGCCGAATTCAAGAATAGAGATATCAAATGTACCACCACCCAAGTCGAACACGGCAATCTTCATATCCTTGTTTGCCTTGTCAATACCATAAGCAAGTGCAGCAGCGGTAGGTTCATTCACAATACGCTTTACTTCAAGGCCAGCAATCTGTCCGGCCTCCTTCGTAGCCTGACGCTGCGAGTCAGAGAAGTAAGCAGGCACCGTAATAACTGCTTCGGTTACTTCCTGGCCCAAGTAGTCTTCGGCCGTTTTCTTCATTTTCTGCAGTACCATTGCCGAAATTTCCTGCGGCGTGTACTGACGTCCGTCAGCCTCGACACGGGCCGTATTATTGTCACCACGTACTACCTTATAAGGCATACGCGAAATTTCCTTCTGTACCTGATCGTAGTTCTCACCCATAAAGCGCTTGATAGAGTAAATCGTGCGCAGCGGGTTAGTTACGGCCTGGCGTTTAGCGGGATCGCCCACCTTACGTTCACCTCCCTCAACAAAGGCTACAACCGAGGGGGTTGTGCGCTTGCCTTCGCTGTTAGTAATAACGGTAGGTTCGTTACCTTCGAATACGGAAACACAAGAGTTTGTAGTTCCCAAGTCAATACCAATAATCTTTCCCATGATGTATTTCTGTTTTATTGTTTATTATTCTGTTTGAGTTGGTAGCGCCCGTTCATTGGGCGGTACACCCTCTTATAAGCAAGGTGCGTGCCAAAGCCTATTAAGCCATTAAAGTTTTAATTCTGCCAATTTGGCAGATAACATCATATACACACTGATTATCAATCAAATAAAGCATAAATCATAACCACAAAAGTTTTTTACCAATCCGTAATTTCTATTTTCATGTCAGCCCGTGTCAGCCAAATATGCACGACAGATGCTATTTCCACTGGTTACATCTTTGCATTTTGACAGCATCTTGCACATCCATCAGTGACAGCATCTTGTGCATCCATCCGTGACGGTGCAACCCGGCACTAACCTCAAATAAACAGAGCAACACCGCATATCCCCTGTATGCTAAGGGTATGCGGTGCTGGCAGTATACAGGCAACAAGCCCTGCTGTGTTCAACAATACCTTCATATTCTTCCTTATAAATATACTACAGGTATTGTAACAAGACGTTGATTGCCTGCTTATTGAAAATAGATGCGCTTTACACGTCCGCTTACAGAGGTAAGCACTTCATAGGGTATGGTATCGAGCCAATCGGCCAACACCGTTACGGGGAGTTGGTCACCAAATATTTCAACCTGATCGCCCTCATGGCAGGATATGCCGGTTACATCAATCATGCAAACATCCATACATATATTTCCCACATAAGGGGCACGCTGTCCGTTCACTATGCAATACCCCTTGCGGTTACCAAGTTTACGGCTCAGTCCATCTGCATAACCAATCGGTATAGCAGCAATACGCGAGTCGCGCTCCACAATTGTGCGACGCGAATAGCCAATGCTATCGCCGGCTGGCACCTCGCGTATTTGCAGAATGGTAGTATGCAGGGCAGCAGCAGGATGCAGTTCGCGGTTGTCGATAGGATCTATGCCATAAAGCCCTAAGCCCAAGCGTACCATATCGAGATGGCGTTCAGGAAAACGCTCAATACCGGCACTATTGCAAATATGCCGTAATATTTTGTGCGAAAAGGCTTTCTGCAGCATCAGCGAAGCCTGGTCGAACACTTCGAACTGTCGGGCTGAGAAGGTATCAAAGTCGGGCGAGTCGGAACCAACGAAATGCGAAAATACGGAGCGCGGAATCAGTGCTGTTTGATGTTTAAGCCTTTCTATCAGTTGCGGAATATCCTTTTGTGGGTTGAATCCCAAGCGATGCATTCCCGTATCGAGTTTAATGTGAACCGGAAAACCTTGTATACCTTCTTTTTCGGCTGCGCGTATCAAGGCATCGAGCAGTTTAAAGCTGTAAACTTCCGGCTCGAGTTCATATTCAAACAAGGTATTGAAAGCCGACATCTCCGGATTCATCACCAAAATACCTGCTGTTACACCGGCCCGGCGTAACTCGGCCCCCTCGTCGGCCACAGCTACAGCCAGATAGTCCACGCCACGATCCTGCAATGTTTTGGCAATTTCTACCGAACCCGCGCCATATGCCGAAGCCTTGACCATGCAAGTGATTTTGGTTTCGGGTTTCATAAACGAACGGTAAAAATTCAGGTTCTCGGCTATGGCTTCAAGATTCACGTCGAGTGTCGTTTCGTGTACCCGGAGCGAAAGTGCAGCGGTCAGTTGCTCAAAGCCAAAACTGCGTGCTCCCTTAACGAGTACCATCTCGTCGCTCAGTGTATCGAGCAGTCCGCTTTTAAGCAACGCCTCGCTCGATACAAAAAAGTGCTTTTTCATCGGGAAGAGGTAGTGATACTGAGAGATTTCAGCACCCACCCCAATCAGTTGGTCAATCCCGCGTTTGGTTGCCATTTCGGCCACCTGTGCATAAAGTTCTACCGGCGGAAGGCCTGTTTGCAGAATGTCCGATAAAATGAGTGTACGCGACTTCTCGGTCTGTTCGGGACGACGGTTTATAAAATCGAGTGCAATGTCGAGCGAGGCCACATCCGAGTTGTACGAGTCGTTTACCACCGTACAGCCGCGTTGTCCTTGTATCACTTCCATACGCATAGCCACCGGCTCAAGTGCTGCCATGCGCCGTTCTATCTCTTCGAAGGGCACATGAAGGTACACGCATACAGCCAAGCAGTGCAAGCTGTTGGTTACCGAAGCTTCGTCGGTAAAGGGTATGTGAAAAGATGCCTGATGCCCTAAATAGGTATAGTTTACATAAGTGTTTTTACCGTCTTTCTTGATACTGTTAATGTAAAGGGCACGTTCGGGGTCACGCATCGACCAGGCTAAAATATCGCCGGTAAAATGTGCCACGCTTACACACTCACTGATTATGGGGTCGTCAGCACAATACACCATCACCTCAGCATCGCGAAAGAGACTGAGTTTTTCGTGACATTTCTCTTCGATTGAGGCAAAATTCTCCTGATGTGCCGGGCCGATGTTAGTCATCACGCCTATAGTAGGCTGTATCATGGCCCGGAGCGCAGTCATCTCGTCAGGACGCGAAATGCCTGCCTCAAATATACCTACCTGACTATGCTCATCGAGTAACCATACACTCAAGGGAACACCTATCTGCGAATTATACGAACGGGGAGAACGGGTTACGTTTCGGGTGGGCGAGAGCAACTGGTAAAGCCATTCTTTAACAACCGTTTTACCATTTGAGCCAGTTACTCCAATCACCGGCACATCAAAAGCTTCGCGGTGGCGTTCGGCCAGACGCTGTAAGGCCTTCAGCGGACTGGGTACGTGCAAGAAGTTGGCTCCCGGAAAGCAACTTTCACAGTTTTCGGGCAATGAGCCTACCACAAAGTTACGCACACCGCGACGGTAGAGTCGGGGGATGTAGCGGTGCCCATCACCCAATCGGGTACGCAAAGCAAAGAAAAGAGTTGTTTCGGGAAATGCCAACGAACGGCTGTCGGTTAACAGCCAAGCTATTTCGGCTGGACTTTGACCGAAACGGCGAGCGCCCATCAGGGCTACAATTTCTTCTATCGAATAGTGCATATGAGTCTATGCTGTTTGGTTTATCTACTTGCAAAAGTACAAAGTTCGTACGAAATGCCCTCTTTGCAGCCGTTCTATTTTCTGTGCGTTTACTTTATTTATATCCATGAACAGGGCCGGACCACTGCTATACTATCAAGGCTATTTACACTTTTTGCCAGTAATAAAGCATCGTGATGCTCCTACCTGATACCCCTTTCTCATTTCTCGACACAAGTATTTTTGCTGCTTCCCGAAGAGGCCATTGCCTTCGCATCAAACAGGCCGCTCTCCGTAAAAGTTTAAACGATGGCACAGGCTTTTTTGACTCAAATTACACATACAGTGCGGCACACATATGCTGTGCCAGGTAACTTTGTAGCCAATAATCAATAACTGCTGCAGAAAGATAGCCGCAGCAACGATGCTATCTGCGCGAAAATGCGTACCTTTGCATACGCAAACTAACAACCTATTTTATTTCCTAACTAACAATAGGCCTCCCCTACTCCCGGTATGCTGTGCCTATTTTCAAACTAAACATTTATATGAAACGTTTCATCCTGCCACTTGCAGGACTGCTCCTTTGCGGTGCAGGTTTTGCCCAGAACAACAACGTTCCTTTTGCCAATACCATTCAGGTAACGTCAACGGACAATCAGGCAGAAATCATTAACAAAGCAGCCCACGTAGTACCTACGCCCAACCAGCTCAGAGCACTGCAAAACGAGTTTATAGCCTTTGTACATATTGGGCCAAACACCTTTACCCGCATGGAATGGGGTAATGGTATGGAAGATCCTAAAATTTTCGATCTCAAAGAACTCGACACCGACCAATGGTGCGAGGCTATGAAGGCGGCAGGCATGAAAATGGTAATTCTTACCGTTAAGCATCATGATGGCTTTGTGCTCTGGCAAAGCCGCTACACCAATCATGGCATCATGTCGACCAACTTCCGAGGAGGAAAGGGCGACATACTCAAAGACCTTTCGGCTTCGTGCAAAAAGTACGGCCTCAAACTGGGCATTTACCTTTCGCCTGCCGACCTTTACCAAATCGAAAATCCCCAAGGACTCTATGGCAACGGAAGCAAGTACAGCATGCGTACCATTCCACGCGAAGTACCCGGCCGTCCTTTCAAGAACAAGACAAAATTCAAGTTCTACGTTGACGATTACAACGAATACTTCCTTAACCAACTCTTTGAACTGCTCACCGAGTACGGACCAGTTGAGGAGTTGTGGTTTGATGGTGCACATCCCAAGCAGAAGGGTGGCCAGCAGTACCAATACAAAGCATGGGAAGAACTGATTCGCACCCTCGCTCCCAAGGCAGTAAGCTTTGGACGTAAAGACATCCGCTGGTGCGGCAATGAGGCCGGACAAACCCGTAGCACCGAATGGAATGTACTGCCCTATCAGGAGAATCCCGATACCATGTCGCGCTTTCCCGACATGACTCCCGATGACCTCGGCAGCCGTGAGAAACTCTATACGGCCAAATACCTGCACTACCAGCAGGCCGAAACCAATACTTCAATACGCGAGGGCTGGTTCTATCGCGACGATGAACGCCAGCGTGTGCGCAGCACCGACGACGTGTTCGACATTTACGAACGTTCAGTAGGTGGCAACTCAACCTTCCTGCTCAACATTCCGCCCAACCGCGAGGGACGTTTCTCGCCTGCCGATGTCAAGGTCCTCCACGAAACAGGCGAACGCATCCGCGAAACATACGGCAAAAACCTGCTCAAGGGTGCCAAGGGCCCCAAGGCTTTGCTCGACAACAAGTACGACACCTTTGCCGAAATTACCGAACCCGTAATCATCACCCTCTCCAAGCCTGCCACCATTAACCGCCTGGTTCTGCAGGAACCGGTGGCACAACGCAGTGAACGCGTTGAAGAACATGCCATTGACGTCTGGATGAATGGGGAGTGGAAAGAAATTGTACGTGCCACAAACATTGGTTACAAACGCATTCTACGTCTGCCCGAAGTAACCACCAACAAATTGCGCATCCGCATCCTCTCTTCGCGCCTTACACCGGCACTCTGCCAGATATCGGCCCACTATTATGCAGCCCGTCCGCCACAGCTTAGCATTCAACGCTCTGCCGACGGCATGGTTAGCATCGTTCCGCGCAAGCAGGACTTTGGCTGGAAATCGCACGGAGTGAATGCAACCGAAAACCTGAGTGCCGGCTACGAAATATTCTATACAACCGATGGCTCTACGCCTACAGCACAGTCTACACGCTACACTGGCCCCTTCAATATGGAACGCGGCGAACTCAAGGCCATAGCTGTACTCAACAATCAAGTGGGTGCACTCATGCACGAGCAAGTTTGTCTGCCCAAAGCTGGCTGGCAAATGCTCACCAGCAGTACAGATGGTAAACATGCCGTAGCCGATGCTCTCGATGGAAATCCGCAAACCTATTGGATGAGCAGCAAGCAAGCTCCTCACTTCATGATGATTGCCTTCCCGAAGGAGCAGCAACTCAAAGGTTTTGCCTATACACCGCAGCAGGAACACAGCGAGGGCATGATGGCCAAGGGCGACATTTTGGTTAGCACTGATGGCGAACACTGGACCAAGGCCGAAAGCTTTGAATTCGGTAACCTTATTAACGACCCCACTCAGCGCTTCCACTTCTTTAAGCAACCGGTTAACGCCCGGTTTGTCAAGATTAACGTTACTGAGACCACTTCAAACAGCCCTTCGGTAGCTGTTAGCGAGGTTGACTTCTTCTAAAAAAAACGCCTTTAAAGAATAAAAGGGCCGACTCTCATTGAGGGAGTCGGCCCTTTATGGTATATCAGTAAAGCACTGGGATATGCTGATTGCTTGCACCGCCTGCAAGGCTACCATTGCCACAAGGCTGTGACCACATACACCGCTTTCAACTCAACTGATTCAAGCGGCATATGCGTATGCCTTGGGAGTGAAATACAAGGTTTCTTCTTATCGTCATACAACAACGAACCGCACGCCGGGTAAGGGTAACGAAGAAAAAAGCATTTCTTCCATACAGAGCGTACCATCACGGCCCGTTACTGGCTACACTCAGCACCAATACCACATCAATTATATGCTGCAAACAGGCTTGCATGAACGGGCTATCTTATAACCAACGGCAGCCGAAACAATACTCATAACCGGACTGAGCAGGTTGAAAAAACAAAAAGGCAGATAGGTGAGCGTAGCAACATTCAAAATAGTAGCCTGCGTCATGCCGCAACTGTTCCAGGGTATGAGCGGCGAAGTTACCGTTACTGCATCTTCGGTGGTACGGCTCAGCAAACGACTCTCGTAGCCTGCGCTTCGGTACGCTTCGCCAAACATACTTCCCGTAAGGATGATGCTGATGTACTGGTCGGCCGTTACCAAATTCATAAACAAACCAGAACATACCGTAGAACCGACCAAACGCAAACGGGTACGCATGAACTTAACGAATACGGCCATTAAACTTTCGAGCATGCGGCTGGCCGTCATAGCACCACCAAAACACATGGCACACAATATGAGCCACACGGTATGGAGCATGCCCTCCATACCTCGCGTAGCCACCAGTTCGGTAAGGGCAGGATGCGAGGTCTGCAGGTTTGTTGCTCCGTAGCAACTCATCATCACGCCCTTAAAAAGATTAGCTTCGCCACTAATTTCGCGCAGCACATCGGGCTGAAACAGCAGGGCTGCCACACAGGCCAGAGCTGTCGACAGCGTAAGGGTTATGATGGAGGGTATCTTACGGGCAATGAGCATACCTGTAATCAAGGGAACAATCAGAAGCCAAGGCGTAATGGTGAAACGCTGGTCAAGACGCGAGGTAAACTCCTGTATGTGAGTAGATGGAACTGCATCAACGCTTAGCCCCAAAAACGTAAAGAGTACCAAAGCCAACACCATGGCAGGCACCGTGGTCAACATCATATAACGTATATGCTTGAAGAGGGGAGTATCGGTTACAGAGGCTGCCAGAATGGTTGTTTCGGATAAAGGCGAAACCTTATCGCCAAAGTAGGCACCCGAAATAATAGCACCTGCTATCCAACCCTCATGAAAACCCTGCGCTTTACCAATGCCCATAAGCGCAATGCCAATGGTGGCAATTGTGGTCCAGGAACTACCAGTCATGAGCGATACCAGGGTGCATATCATGCAGGCTGAAGCCAGAAAAAAATCGGGATGAATAATGTGCATGCCATAATAAATGAGCGTGGGCACCACTCCGCTTACCATCCACGCTCCACTTAAAGCACCAATAATGAGCAAAATAATGATGGAGGTAGCCACACCGGTTATATTGCGTGTAATGGCTTGTTCATAGTCCTTCCAGGGAATGTGACAATAAACCATACCAATAAGTACACACACGGCGGTTGTGACTAACAAGGATATTTGACTACCGCCACTCAGGGCATCGCTGCCAAAAGTACGGATGGTAAAAAACAACATGGTAACCAATACCACTACTGGAATAAGCGCCACAAAGGGCGAAGGGAGTTTGACGGGTGTATTCATTATAGTCTGTTTGTTTTAGTGAGAAGTTATCCTATTTCGACTGCAAATATACATTCTACCCATCATTATCTGCCTATTTTATGCAGATTTCAAGTATACACTCCTCCGTTTATTCATTTATACACTATTCGTTTTGAAAAATTGGTATAGCCTACGCTGACGCTGTGTTCTTCTGCAGCAATTGCAAAATTGCCATGTATGTTCTCAATAACATAGCATCTGGCATATAACAAGACTCTGCGTAAAAATTAACCGGGCAAATGTGCTTCTAACAACTTAAGTGCATGGCATGAAGGTGGATTTCACACAATACGTATGCCGGATATTTATATATATTAAGACACAGAATCATTTTTAAGCATCCTATAATTATTTATAAAAGTACATGTTTGCTAAATTGGCTCTCCATAACCATAAGTCAAAAACTACATGTTGCAAACTACCATGCGTACTATCAAAAACTTAGAGAGCAATTAAACAGTTGGAATAAACCACCCCTAAAGCATCACAAAGGGGTGCAATATCTGATTGAAACGACAATATTATCAAACGGGGCCTCAGAAAATTCTAATGGCGCGACAGAAATTTCTATCGCAGCGACAGAAAATTCTATCGGGGCTGTAGAATTTTCTAAATCCGCACCTTATCATAGGCGAGGTTGCACCATTTTTCAGGAATAGAATGGAGTTAGAATTCAAAAAGCGAACATATAATATCACAACGCAACTAAACAAAATCAGCTGACCTGTTGCAACAAGTCAGCCGCTACGTCATTTCAAATCATCTGTCATTATTAAACTTTTTAAAGATACATAATTATTTGTCGTTTTCCAAATATTCTATGTCGGAGGTACGCTGCAAGCCCCTCCACACCTGCCGCCTTATTTTATAAATTAAGCTAAAAACCTATACATACTCTATCGTAGTACTTCAGGTCGTTAAGAACAAAAGTTTATTGCTAAGGCAAGAATCTGCCCAAAAGTTTGATGGTGTGCGGCAAGTAATACTTCTCAAGCAAACGAATGCGCAGCTGATCAATAACAGTACAAACTAATAGCAACAACAAGGGCCACAAACGGCTTATAAAGTGCAAAGATGATAAAAAATATTCATGCAACAAGTTGTTCGAAATAGTATTTTTGTATATTTGCCTACGAGTGAACAATGAGTTCGGAAGTAGATGGCTGCTATGCAACTGGTAGTATACAGGCTACGTTGCCACGTTCGACTCAAATCAAGAACTTTAAACAATAAATGTAGATATGAAAACCTGGACCCAACAAGCCGCCGGGCTGCTGACAATGTGCGCCATTTGCCTGCCCTTGCAAGCCCAAAAGCCCACAACTAAAGAAGCCCACTCAAAATCACGCAGCTATACCGAAATATCGACCCAAACTGATTTAACAAAAAATCAACGCGTTTTTAAAAGTTCGGATGGCTATCGCCTGGTTCTGAAAACAGGCCAAGCTCCGCAAAACAGGGAACTACGCGTATATAATGCCAAATCGCAAATTAAGCTATGGGCCGGTTTGGCTTCGGAAATGGGAACCTATAGTTTTGTGGCCACCCTGCCTTTGAAAAAGGAATTTCCGCATGGAGGATTCTACGCAACAACCAATATTGACTTGTTGACAGAACAGATGACACAACCGGACCAATACACCCGCTGTGCTCTGCCCGCATCCGAAATGGCTGTCATGAAATTAGCATTCGACACACCTATAAACTCCTCGATTTTTGACCGTTTTTGCTTGAAAAGAAACAGTGCAGGAAATATTATCGAAGTGTATGACAGCATCAAGGGAAAAAGTATTAAAGCACCGGAACAAGGGAACATCCGATTTGAATTAAAGCCCAACAGCGCATTCTGGACTAATGACCTGGAAGGGGGACATGTACTGCTAAACTTTTACGTGCATCCCGTTAATACTCAATTTAAGGCATGGACACAGCAAAAATACTGCTTTTACCAATTGCAAATGGAACAGCAGTACAACGCAAACCAGGATTTAGAGTGCGTAAAACTTTATTCACCTGATACGCAAAAACTCCTGTTAACCAAAAAACGTGTGCCCCAGGCAGACGGCACTGTGGCCTACGAAACTACCTACCCTAACCGCAAAGACCTGGTACGACAGGTGTGGAAAAATGGACGTCTGCAATTGCGCGAAACCATCAGCAGCTACGGCACAGTGGTACTGCAAACTGTACTAAGCCCAACGCAGGACGGCAAATCGTATATCATGTACGACAAAAAATACGATTATAATCAAAAAAAGCTGGTACGCGTGTCAGAAAAACGCGTAGACCGTGCTGCCTTTGAAAAAGTGTGGCAAGAGAGTCAGGAAATGAGTATGCAACGTGAACTCGAGGCTACCTGGAATGGCAAATTTTAATCAGAATACCAAGAAGAATTTATCCTTTGAACAAAAGCCCACTATTACGAGCTGAAAACTACGGCTCCTCATGGGACCACTAACGAGCAGCCTGCGCCTAAAAAACTAAGGGCTGAGCCTTTCTATACAACGTTATCCCCCTTACTGCAGCCCAAACGGAACAAGAGCAGTAAGGGGGATTTGCTTGATTGACACTGAAGGAGAATAGGTTTTCGGAAAAGCACTGCAATCGCTACACAACTCTATGCATCCGAAAACATCAAGCAACATAGTTGTACATACAGTTTACGCTTGCAAACGGTCCAAACGGAGCGTATGCGTACAAAGGGCTGCCAACCCCTCGCGATGAGTGATGAGAATTAGGGTTTTACTATGCAACACTGACTTTAGGCGCTCCAAAAGCACAGACTCTGTTTCGTTATCGAGCGCCGATGAAGGCTCATCGAGCAACAAGACACTGCCCGGGCGTAATAAGGCACGTGCTATGGCTATGCGCTGCGCCTGACCCTCGCTCAATCCATACCCCTTTTCGCCACAGCGGGTGTCCAGTTTTTCGGGCAATTCGCCCACAAAGTCTGCAGCAGCAGTATACAAAGCCTGCCACAGTTCTGCATCGGTAGCAGCAGGTTTTCCCATAAGCAAATTGTCGCGGATGGTGCCGCTTAGTAAGGTGTTTCCCTGCGGAACTACCGACAAATTGCATCGCGTGAGCGGCGAGGCCTCAGCAGTAGCTTTGCCGCTGTAAAACTCCAGACTACCGGAATCTGGCTGCAAAAGCCCCAGCATCAAACGCAGCAGCGTGCTTTTGCCAGCACCGGTTTCACCTACTACTGCTGTAAGACTACCGGGTTGAAAGTCATAACTGAAATGCTGCAAGATGGGACGTTTTCCATCAGGATAAGTAAAGCAAAGGTTTGCTGCACGGATACCAGCCACGCCGGGCAAGCGGACGGGTTCGCCTTTGACTTCCGTTTCCATGCCCAACAGTCCCTGCAACCTTTCGACCGAAGTAAGCAAGCGGGTAAAAGCCGGAACTTTTTTGCCTAATTCGACAACCGGACGCTGTATGCGCGATACCAACTGCAAAAAAGCGGTGAGTGTACCAAACGTAATGGTACCATGAAGCAGTCCATTTATACCCCATAAAAAGGCAACCAAATAGCCTGTCATAAAACCTAACTGCACAATGGTACCCGAAAAAAGCGAATAGTCATTTTGCCGCATAATGAGTTGACGCAAATGCTGCTGCAACAACTTGAGACTACTTGAAGCACGATCGGTTTGCTCGAGTGTTCGCAAAAGCACCCGGTGCTGTAAATGCTCCTGCAAATGACTCTGAATATCACTACCGGTACTACGAATGCCGGCTGTGAGACAACGCATACGACGCACATAGCTTTTGCTCAGTAACAGAGCCACAGGCATAATAAAAACTAAAGCCCAAACAAGGCGGTTGTCGAGCATCCACAGAAAATACAGGGCAAAGACAAATTCAACAAAGGTAATGATTGCTACAGGAAGTTCTGTCAGCAACTGAGTGGAAACCATGCTCACATCTTCGCCCAAACGATTCATTACATCGCCCGTATGCAGTGGGTGTTTACCACTCCAGCGGCTTGTCATAACATGATTAAAGATGCGCCGGCGCAGGGTGTTGCGGAAATCTGTACTCACACGGGTAGCCATACGACTCAATGCAACTGAAAAAGCCGTACGAAGCAACAGGGCTATAACTAATATCACGACATAAATCCTCAGAGAGCCGGCCTCGCCCTGTGTTGCAAGGTCGACCAGCATTTTGGTAGCCCATATGCCCACAAAGATAAGAAGCACATGGAGTGTGCCCACTAAACTTTGAAGAGCAATATACAAGCGATAGCCTTTTGCAACATGCCAAAGCCACACAATGCAGTCTTTTATACTCATCGAAAAACTGTGATTTGGAATTTGTTTAAGCAGCACATCCATCAGGCCAATAACTGCCGGAATGAAGTGCTGCCATTTTTAATGGTAGTTTTTATAACGCATCCACTGCCTGAATGCCCACAAAATTACGCGGCGCACCTGCAACGGAGTGTGAAGCCAGCGCACAACACGCTGCTGCTCACAAGGGGCACTGCAATCTATGGGGCGACCATTGCGCACCATCGTTATCATAACCCCACGCAGCTGCTCGGGTGTGCATGTCTCGGTGGCATAAAGGTTACCATCGCCCTGCAGCACAATGCCTTTTTCGCTGATGTGACGAATGCGATGAAGGACATAGTGCTTATTGTCAATCAATGCCAATACAACCTGCCCCACAACCGGAAACGTTTGAAGGGGGGCAAGTGTCACAAGGTCGCGCGTGCCAACCATAAAAGGCAGCATACTCCGGCCTTTGGGGCGAAGAGTAACTTGCTGCCCTTCAGCCAAAAGACTGGACACATGACCAAGAAATTCAAAGGTGGAAACGACCATTGTTGGAGAAGATGGTTTCAATGCTTTTACTTTTTGGTATGATTATACAAATGTACAGAGAAAGCGACGAGATCCATACACATGTTTATAAAAAAACCTGCACAACCTCCTAAAGTAAACGGGTTACTTTAGGAAATTGCTGCAGGTATTACTATTTTCTACGAAGAATAATTATCGGATGATAGTAGCCTCGCGATCAGGACCTACCGATACAATCTTTATGGGAGTGCCTGTGGCACGCTCAATATAAGCAATGTAGTCGGCAAAAGCCTGGGGGAACTGCGCTTCGCTACGCACTTCGGTCAAGGGGGTGTTCCAACCGGGCAATGTTTCGTAAACGGGCTGCCAACCTTCGGTATCGTAAGGCATTTCGGTTACGGTCTCACCATCCTTAGTATAGGCGGTGCAAACTTTAATCGTTTCGAAAGCATCGAGCACATCGCCCTTCATCATAACGAGGTCAGTAACACCGTTAATCATGATGGCATACTTAAGTGCTACAAGGTCGAGCCAACCACAACGGCGATCACGCCCGGTTACTGCACCATATTCATTGCCTATGTGGCGAATGGTATTGCCGGTTTCGTCGAAAAGTTCTACAGGGAAAGGACCGCTGCCAACACGGGTGCTGTAGGCTTTAAAAATACCAAAGATGTGGCCAATGGTGTTGGGAGCTACGCCCAAACCGGTACATACGCCACCACTCGTGGTTGAAGAGGACGAAACAAATGGATAGGTTCCATGGTCAATATCGAGCAACGAACCCTGTGCACCTTCAGCAAGCACGCGCTTACCCTCGGCAAGTGCACGATTGATTTCGAACTCGGTGTCAGTTAAGTGGAACTTGCGCATATAATCAATACCTGCAAGCCATTGCTCTTCATCGGCTGTGAGGTCGTAGTCCGTAAAGTTAAGGTCGCGGAGTATTTGCTCATGGCGTGCCTTGAGAGCCTGATACTTAGCTTCGAAATTGTTGAGAATATCGCCTACACGCAGACCAATGCGTGCTGCCTTGTCGCTATAGGTCGGGCCGATGCCTTTGCCTGTTGTTCCCACTTTGTTCTTACCCTTAGCTGCCTCGTAGGCGCGGTCGAGTACACGGTGCGTAGGCAATATGAGATGGGCACGACGGCTGATGTGTAAACGCTCGGTCAACTGATAGCCAGCAGATTCGAGTTCCTTGGCTTCGGCCATAAAGAGGTCGGGAGCAATAACGCAACCGTTACCGATGATATTGATTTTACCTTCGTCGAAGATGCCCGAAGGGATTGAGCGAAGCACGAACTTCTTTCCTTCAAAAATGATAGTGTGTCCGGCGTTCGGACCGCCTGCAAAGCGGGCTACCACATCGTAGCGGGGGGTGAAGTAATCAACTACCTTACCCTTTCCTTCGTCTCCGAATACGATACCCAGCAGGGCATCTACTTTTCCTTGTGTCATAATTATATGATAGACTTGTGCTGTTTACTAAATAAAAGCGTTAGGTGAACGCACAAAGGTACTGTTTTTTTCGATAGGAAGGGCGCATTGCGCGAGTATTTTTTACTTTTTCGAAAAAGGGTTTACGTTTTAGGTACCTCTACGTAGTTAAAAAGGGACTGCAACACCAAGTCTTACACCTTGGTGCAGCAGTCCCTGAATAGGTGGCCCTACCATTGGGTAGCAGCCAAGAACTTAATTATATACTACAATTATAAACCAAGTTTCTTAGCGATGTCAGCAGGAATGGCGCTCTTGTGGATAAGGATGTTCATAGTCTTGTAAGCTACATATGCCTTCGAAGCGTAGAACATACCTTTATACTTACCGTATTCGCCCCAAGAGTTCTTAACCATGAAGTACTCAGTACCCTTTTGGTCCTTGGCAATACCATAAATAACCATACCATGATCGTCGGTAGTTTCCCAGTTATCGTAACCCTTTTGACGGAGATCCTGTGTAATGGTAAGTTCTTCGTCAGAAGCTACCTGCGCACCGGTATCGAGCGTACCACCCCAACGAGCAGCATCGCTACCGGTAAGGTCGCGAATCTTGAGGTTCTTGGGTACATAAGCATAATCCTTACCATTGCGGCGACCAAAGTACTCCTCTGTTACGTCAGCACCCCAAGCAAAGGTATAGCCATTGTTAACGGCGCTGTCCATTACACGCATGAACTCATCAAGGGGAAGGTTATAGCTCTCAGCCCAACGCCAGTTGTCTTGAATCTCGAGCACAAACTTGGTGTAGAAAGGATGGTGTGTGTATGAAGTGAGCGACACATAGTCGTCCATATTCAAGCCAAGATAATCCTTGGCATAAGCCTGCGGAGTATAAGTCTTGCCATCGGCTGCCTTTACCTGCGTAGGAAGTTCGCCAAAGTAATTTTTGTAAATATTGGAGAGGTCATCCTTCCAAGTAAGCGAAATCTTGTTGTGACGGCCCTTAGCCAAAGCGCCTACGTAAGCTGAGGTTACAGCGTCGAGTTGGTTAAAATTGAAGAGCGAGTCGCCGTAGAGTGTACCGGGAGCGGGCATAGTTCCCTCAGGAACAATACCATAGTGCTTTAAGCAATAAGCTGCATCGTAGAACGAACCGCCCTGTGAAAAGCTTACGTCACCATGTGTACGTACAGTTTTGTCGGCACGGTCCATATAGGTTTTATAAACAAGGAATGACTCGCAAAGGTCGTGTGTACCCTTGCCCATACGGAGCAATTCGGCCTCAAAGAAACCGAGCGAAGAATATGCCCAGCAAGTACCGCTTTGATTTTGGTCCTTGATTGAGGTAATGGAATTTTCTTTCACTACGGTAAAGATGGTGGTATCCTTCTTTGCCACAGGTTTTTTCTTAGCCGCAAGGCTTCCAGGCATCAGGCAGAGTGCTGCCACAGCCAAAAGGAGTGTTTTTTTCATTGATTGTTGAATGTTGGTTATTAGGTTGATGAATTAAATAGTTTGCTTAGGTTGTTATATTATAGGAGTGCAGCAAGTAAGATGGTATACGCTCGTTATACAAAAAGGCTCCGCATGAACCGGAAGACTGTTTACAAGAAATACGACACTACCATAACTGCATGCAAGATGTTTTACGGCCTGCAATGATGTTCAATGCCTACGGCCTGAATCAAGTTATCTCCTTTCTATGTATCTGTCCTGAAAATTAGGGTTAAAGAATGGAAGGTACTTCGTCGGCATGAGCAGCAAGGAAATCTTCTACTTCGTCAACATGGTAAGGAATGCGTTCTTTGCCTAAGAAGCGACAACCATCGGCAGTAATCAGAACGTCGTCTTCGATACGAATACCTCCAAAATCCTTATATTTTTCAATGGCGTCAAAGTTCAAGAATTCAGCATTGGTACCCTCTTTGCGCCAAAGGTCAATCAAGTCGGGAATGAAGTAAATGCCCGGCTCATCGGTCACGACATGTCCTACCTCCAAACGGCGGGCAAAACGAAGCGATGCAGTACCGAACTGTGTAGAAGGACGCGTTTCGGCGTCATAACCCACGTAAGTCTGCCCAAGTCCTTCCATGTCGTGTACATCCATACCCATCATGTGACCGAGTCCATGCGGCAGGAAGAGCGCATGTGCTCCGGCAGCCACAGCTGCATCGGTATCGCCCTTCATCAAGCCAAGATCTTTAAGACGCTCCGTCATTAAGGTACAAACAGCCATGTGTACATCCCACCAACGTACACCTGGACGTGCATGTGTCAGGGCCAGGTCGTGACAATCTACTACAATGTTGTAAATATCCTTCTGGCGCTGCGTAAAACGCGCCCCGATTGGTGTTGTACGCGTATGGTCTGAACAATAATTATCATTTGTTTCGGCACCTGCATCTACCAGGAGCAGACGTCCCTGTTCGAGTTTACGGGGTGAAGGATATCCATGCAGGATTTCGCCGTGCATCGACACAATACTCTGAAATGACACCTGTGCTCCATAAGCACAAGCAATACCTTCGAGCACACCTCCAATATATTGCTCCGTTACCCCTGGACGAGCCAGACGCATAGCCGTAGTATGCATTTTATAGCCGATTGCAGAAGCACGTTCGAGTTCTGCAATTTCTTCTTCGCTCTTAATGGATCGAAGTTGAATAACAGCTTGAATCAAAGAAAGCGAAGCCGCCTCGCGCTGTTTAGATGGATGTATTCCGAGCAAATCCATCAATTGGATTTTGATATCGGAGCGATATGGTGGCAAGAAGTGTACTTGACGACCGGCCTTAACAGCCTGCCCGACCAATTCAGCCAGTTTAGCCATGGGGGCAGCCCCTTGGGCACCACATTCTTCAGCCATAGCACACACGGAATGTACCGAACCATACCACACGATGTCGTCAATATCAATTTCATTGCCCACAAGCAATTCTTCGCCGCTGTCTGCATCAATGACACCAACAAGTCCATCGCGCTTTTGACCAAAGAAATAAAGGAACGCGCTGTCCTGACGGAATTTATAGGCATTGGACGGATAGTTATTAGGGCTGTCATTGTTACCAAACAATAGTATCAAACCACTGCCAACAAGTTCGCGCAGCCTGCGGCGGCGCTCAACATAGGTTTCTTTTGAGAATAACATAACTTACTTGTATATTATTATATAACCTAAGCGCAAGAAGACCAGAGACAACCCGACGAGACTATTACATGATAGGTTAAATTGTCCGATTGGCCCTATTTATTGTATCATTCTTCGCAACTTCTTTGTTTTATATTGGCAAATATACATATTATATTTGACAATACCTTAACTTTGCAGCGACAATTTATTTTTTTTGTATTGTCAGATAAAATTCTCTTTCGGACAGAGTACTTTGGCATACATTTTTCCATAGACTTCGGTAAGCTATTTAGCTCTTACCAATTACCACAAACTGCTTATCATGATGTACCATCCACACATTGGCCTTGTACTTGAGGGAGGCGGTATGCGCGGCGTTTTCACGTCGGGTGTATTAGATTATTTTATGGATAACAATATCCGTTTTCCGTACTGTGTCAGTGTTTCTGCAGGAGCCTGTAACGGATTGTCGTACCTTAGCCAGCAGCGCGGACGGGCCAAACAAACCAACATTGACCTACTTGAAAAGCACCGTTACATCGGCATGCGTTTTTTATGGTCGCAACGGAGTATTCTTGACAGAGAGACACTGTACGACCGCATACCCAATGAATTGCTGCCTTTTGACTACGATGCCTGCTTTGCCAACCCCATGACTTACGAAATGGTTACAACCAACTGCCTGACCGGGAAACCCGCATACCTGAGTGAACGCCATAAGCCCGAACGGCTATTGGCTATAGCTAAGGCCTCATCGGCACTGCCCTATGTATGTCCGGTGGTATGGGTTGACCATCAGCCTATGCTCGATGGAGGTATTATAGACTCTATTCCTGTTGAAAGAGCCATAGCTATGGGATACACCTATAATGTAGTAGTACTTACACGCAACCGAGGATTCCGAGAAACGAGTCGTGATATCAAAACGCCACGCTACATATACAGTCGTTTTCCCCGTCTGCGACTAGCGCTAAGCAAAAGACACGCCTATTATAACAGACAACTTGAACTTATTGAACAACTCGAAGACGAAGGACGCATCCTGGCCATACGACCACTCAAACCCCTTGAAGTGGGACGACTTGATGAAGATGTAAACAAATTAACTGCTCTATACGAAGAGGGATACGCATGCGCAAAATTAGCAATGGAGAACTTTGAACGCCAAATTCTCCCTGCCATCGAAGAGAAACTCAAGCCTATTGGCTAATTTATTAACAGCCGATAGGCTGCAGCCGCTACTATTACTTAATAAGTATGCAACAGGTATCGTTACTACGTTTTATAAATGCTCATCTGCCATCTTCATACCAACACTTATAACTAAACAAAGTAACCTCCATACTTAGCAGTTGTTGCTTACTCTTTTATCAAACGCAACATACCTATAACTGTTTCGGACAAAAGCATCAAAAAAAATCGAACCACTTAAGCACTTTTTTTGACCATACAAACACACTTACTGACCACCTAAGCACTTTCCAGTCATTTCGCCTGCAAAAATATCAAAAATAGTCAGTATTTTTGCGATATGAACCATAAGTAAAGTGATGAGTAATACCGTAGACCTAACAGCATTTATCGTTGATGATAACCCAACTGCACTCGAAACATTGGCCAACGACCTATTAAGTCAGCCAGAATTCAAGGAGGTGCGTACCTTCAGCTCATACACTGAAGCTACACTTCCATTTATCGAAGAGCAACCCGATGTTATATTCCTCGACATCGAAGTGCCCGGAAAAACCGGACTTGAGTTTCTGCAGTCCATACAACCTCACATCAAATTCAACTTCAAAACTGTATTCTATACAGGCTATTCTGAGTACATGCTCAACGCCATCCGCCTTTCGGCCTTCGACTTCCTGCTCAAGCCCTATAAACAAAGAGAACTGCGCGCTATCATTGACAGGCTGACCGAATGCTATACGCAAAAGCTCATATTCGACTCGCAACTGAACTCGCAAGCAATGCCTCGCAAAATAGCTATGCAAACGGTTACTGAACTGTTGCTGATTACCTTTGAACAAATACTTATGTTCAATTACTCCAGTTCGCAACGCTCATGGGAACTGACACTTACCGACATGAGCACGCACCAACTCAAAAAGGGTATTGGGGCTGCAGACCTGCTCAACTTGCATCCCAGCCTTTGCTGCATCAGCAACACAAGTATCGTAAACCTTACTTATCTGGCTGCTGTTGAAAACACTACCCGAATTTGCAAACTATGTCCTCCCTATAATGAAATTGAACTCATTGCCTCACGGCGCTATTACATGAAACTAAAAGAAAAGTTCGAACTAATTTAGCAGTTCGTGGGAATACACAAAATCCCAACACAAACTTATATAGAGATGAAACCTAAGCATCACCCTATAGTTCTTTACATAAAGATTTTTTTGAGGGAGTACTTGCAGTTTACATGCTCAAGTACTCTCTTCCTGTTTTCAGATTTATAAAGTAAACAACTATACCTTTTTAAAGCCTGACACTATACAACTGACGTCAAAACAGATAATTATGCAATTCAGCGGACTCATCTGGCGCAAAATACATCAGTTTGCAAAAAGCATCAACATTCTCGTTTTGCAAACTTTTCATAGCTGCCTCAGCAATGCTTCCAGGCGAGTGCTGCCCCATACTACAAGCGGCAAATAACATGTTGCCGCACATCAAGAGTACTACCCATCCAATTATTTAAAGTTGTTTTATCATTGAGTAAAAGGTATTGGTTTGAAACAAAACTGGTGGTTGCAGAACTTCATACTCTAGTAAAGGAACAAGAGTTTTCAATTTGTTGGGGCAAAATGCAACCATGCTTTCTCACCAAGATCCTTTACATGCCAACTTCAAGTTTTACTATGCCATAATCAAACCCATCTATCGCTAAATCTGAACGATTTAAGTTGCAACAAAGATACAAACAAACAGATTCTCTGCACTACTTTTCAGCAGGTATTACTTATCATTGAGCATATTTCTTCATGTTTTTACATCTTGACTTCCCTTTTATGCCCCTTAAAGTAATTTATTCTTGCAAAAAATTGTAATTTTGCGGTTGCTAAACCTAAATTAGAAAGCAACCTTAAATCATTTTACTCTATCTATGCAAAGATTATTTCTTTACCTCGTAACATTGCTGTTCGCCTGGACAGCAACCCAAGCTCGCATTCCCTTTGACGAAAATACCAAATACCGTATACAAAGTAAAATTTATGGCAATGGCTCGTTGGTATTGGGTGCTAATCACGGCTCACCGGCCTATTTGTTTTATGCTACGAACACCCAGCAAGCCCCTGATTCATGGTGGCACATACGCCATAACGACAAAGGTTATACTATTTCGAACGCCACCAACGGCATGTATATAACCCACAGCACCAACCGCGTTGAAAATGTAACCAAAGGATTGATTCTAACCCAAAAACCTGAAGGCGAAGCAAGCCTTTGGAATTTTAAGAGGGTCAATGGTATGCTCACCATTCAAAATGTAGAAGAACCTACACAATGGTTCAATCTACGACTCGACGGCACTTATCTAATGGGAACATATTCCGGAACCGGTACTGACAACGAATTATTTACCATCTTTGATGAAGAAGGAAACGAGGTATCAGAAAGCAATACCGAACTTGACCAAAACCTTTTGCAAGCCTTTCATACACTACAAATCAACAACAAGCAACTCATTTGGGATCATGCCAGCAATACACTTCTCGTGCCTTTACGTTCAATTTTCCGCAAAGGAGGAGACCTTGAGGCTGTTGTTAACTTTAAACTCAAGGAACCTTATACTAACTATACACTGAGCATCAATGACGAAGAACTCGAAACCGACTCACAAACCATTACCATTGATGATGTAAACTGCCATAAGCACTACCCCATCGTGTTGTACAACACCGATGGCGAGGCTCTGGCCACCTGTAACCTGCAATTCACTTTTTTACCATTAGTCGAAATCAACATGCCCTCATGTAATGGCAGCACTTACACCCGAGGCAGTATCCGCATAACTCAACCCGATTCCCCCACTCACGACTCGCTCTACATTGCCGACTTTAAATACCGTGGTGTAACTGCACAGAAACAAAACAAAAAGTCGTTCAACATCAAACTGCGCGACAATCAGGGTAATTCTATCGACCGTTCGTACCTTGGCATGCGCAACGACAACAATTGGATTCTCGACGCTATGGCCATCGACCCAGCCTGCATGCGTAACCGGGTAGCAACTGACCTTTGGAACGACTTTGCCAATGCTCCTTATCACAAAACATACGAACCGAAAGCTATGAATGGCACCCGCGGGTGCTTTGTTGAGGTATTACTCAACGGAGAGTACCACGGCATTTACTGCCTAACCGAAAAGATTGACCGAAAGCAACTTAAACTCAAAAAGTTCAAGCCCGCATCTGCTTCGCCCTCACGACTAAACGAAATACACGGAATTCTTTACAAATCGGCCGAATGGTGCTACGAGGTTCTTATGGGACACGATATGGGACAAAAGTATTTTCCCGGCTATGCACCCAGTCCTTACTACAATAGCCTTGGACATGAAACTTGGGCTAACTACGAAATAAAATACCCCGACTACCAAGAAGAGGGGGTTGACTGGCAACCACTTTGGAAAGCCGTGAACTTTGTTGCTACCAGCAGTCAGCAAGAATTTGAAACTGGCGTAAAACAACACTTTGACTTTCCAGTTGTGACCGACTACTACTTATTTACAGAACTGCTGCTCGCCACCGACAACCATGGGAAAAATATATTTTTCTACCTCTACGACAGGCAGAATCCCGAAGGACAACGTTTGAGCATAGCCCCTTGGGACCTCGACGGAACCTGGGGGGCACGATGGGACGGATCGACCTACCTCACCTACGCCAATCAAGATTTCGACGAATTTCTATGGCAAAACGAACATGGTCAGAATACGCTCTACCACAAACTTAACCAAAGCAAAACATTGCGCTGGCATCAGAATCTGGCCAGCAGCTACAGTTTGTTACGGAGCAATCATTTTGACGAAGAACGACTGATAGCCCGATTCACCGACTATGCGAAACTCTTTGCTGATAGCGAGGCTGATATCCGCGAAGCAGAACGCTGGCCGGGTTACCATGGCGACATTCAAGCAGCTGTTGACTACATTACGGCATGGATAAAGGAACGCATCCAATGCCTGGATAAAAAATACGGATTCGACCCCATTATCTCAAATATCAACCAAGCCCAGCATTCCGAATACTTCAGCGCACGGGGCGGTTCAGGATGTATGGCCATTACTACGGGCAAAGCTCAAAAAGTTAACCTTTACAATGTGCAGGGACAGGCTGTACGCTCACTCTACCTGCAACCCGGACTGACCGAGGTTAAACACCTGCAACCCGGCATTTACCTTGTAAATGGACTAAAAGTTGCAGTATACTAAAGTTGCAACATTACTCAATAGCCCGCATCTTATGCATGTTCCAACCGCATACTTCTGGCTGATATAGCTTTGAAGTATGCGGCTACACTTTGAATAACTACGCCCTGTATTTCTCATCGTATCGCACCAATGCATTGCCAATACTTTGCTGCTATACCCAACAGGCAATACCCCGATTTACATAAATCTTAATCTATGAAAAACTCTTACTGCTTTACAAGCCGTATACCTTCTGGCTGGCTATTCAGCCTAATCATGCTCATAGGCTACTGCATCCCTCTGCACGCCCAGCTAAGCGAAACAAAAGTTTACAAAATCCGTAACGTAAAGACCGGACTCGTTATTTCGAACGGTGACAAACCGGCAAACGATGCACCCGTTTTTCTGGAAACTTACAACGAACAGAACAATGGACAGAAGTGGAAACTACGCAAACTATCCAGCTATCCCGTAAAGTATGCCATTGTGAGCGCAGCAAGCCCCTCTATGGCTGTTGACGTAGCTCCTGAAAAACCGGGAGCCAACTTCTACTTGCTGCACTGGACGCTTGACCCAAACAACCCCAATCAACATTTCCAAATACAAACAACAGGACTGGCCGACAACTCTTACCAACTATTGTGGGCCAAAGAGCCTGACAAAGCGGTGAACGCTGTAGAAAACAACCGCCTTAAACTAACTGGTACTATCGATACAGAAGCCTCGTTCTTTGTATTCGAAGAGACCGAAGCACCTGCCATACCCGTAGCCGACTACTGGGAGGACGAAACGGTTTTTGCCGACAATAAACTACCGGCACATGCCACCTTTATGCCTTATGCCTCGCTCAGCAGCTTGCGGGCCGACCAAAAGCGCTACAACCAACCCTGGCTGCAGCCCGAAGGTGCCGAATGGCTCTCGCTCAATGGAGTATGGAAACTCAAATGGGTAGACAATCCAACCAAACGTCCAGGCGAAAACGACTTTTGGGGCAAAAATGCCGAAGTTAGTCAGTGGGACACCATTACCGTGCCTTCTTGTTTGGAAATGAAAGGCTACGGAGATCCTTATTACATTAATGTAGATTATCCTTTCAGCGATAATGCACCTTATATACGCATGCGCTACGGCTTATACAACTCAGTGGCTTCATACCACCGCCAGTTCGAACTGCCCCAGGGGTGGGAAAACCAACGTACCGTGCTCCACTTCGACGGAATCTACAGCGCAGCCTATGTTTGGGTTAACGGCCAATATGTGGGCTACACCGAAGGGCCTAACACCGACGCGGAGTTCGACCTCAGCAAGGTGGTACAACCGGGCAACAATACCATCGCGGTGCAGGTTTTCCGGTTTAGCGACGGCTCCTACCTTGAAGGACAGGACATGTGGCACATGAGCGGTATCCATCGCGACGTTTACCTCTACGCAACCCCTACAACCTACATTCAAGACCACTCCATCACAGCCTGCCTCGACAACTCCTACCAAACGGGTAGCATGAATGTAAGTGTCAATATGGAAAATCCGGCAGGCAAGGCTATCGAAAAGCAAGTGTGTATTGTGCTTCGAGACCCCGAAGGAGGCAATATTGCCAGCCAAACTGAGGTCTTCAGTTTTGACGAAGGGGTTGAAAGTCTTAAAAAGGACATTTGCTTTAACCTTTCGGCATTGCAGCTCTGGAGTTCGGAGCATCCCAATCTTTACACCGTCGAGGTGGTACAACTCGACAATAACGGCACCGACGAAATGGCCTTTGCCACCAAATACGGCTTCCGCGATGTCGAAATTAAGGAGGGGGCTGTTTATGTCAACGGAGAAAAAATGCTCTTCAAAGGAGCCAACATACAAGATACACACCCCCTTTACGGACGCAGTATCGATGTGACCACCATGCTACGCGATGTTGTGCTCATGAAGCAAGCCAATATGAATATGGTACGAGGCAGCCACTATCCACGCCAGCCCAAAATGTACGACATGTTCGACTACTACGGACTCTTTTGTATGGATGAGGCCGACATTGAATGCCACGCAAACTGGCAAAACAATGGAGCCGCTATTTCAAAAGCCCCATCATGGAAAAATGCATTCCTCGACCGCACTGAACGTATGGTGCTGCGCGACCGCAATCACCCCTCTATCATATTTTGGAGTTTAGGCAACGAAAGCGGTATAGGCAGCAACCTGCAAGCAGCCTATAATCACTGCAAACTGCTCGACATCCAACGTCCTGTACACTACGAAGGAGCAACCCGCGAATATGCCGACTACACCGACTTGTGGAGTACCATGTACCCTAACTTGAACGATGTAAAACAGCAAGCCAACAACAACTACCGGGGCATTCCATACTTTATGTGCGAATATGCACATGCTATGGGCAACGGGGTTGGAAATCTCAAGGAATACTGGGACATTATTGAACAATCCAAGTACGGCATTGGCGGTTGTATTTGGGACTTTGTCGACCAGTCTATCTACGATGCAGAAGACATTAAAAATCAAACGCTCACGCAAAATGGTTGGCCCAAATACATGACGGGCTACGACTATCCGCAAGCTCCCCACCAAGGAAATTTTGTAAACAACGGCCTCGTCTCGGCCGACCGTGCATGGTCGCCCGAACTGGCACAGGTTAAACAAATTTACCAATACATCAAATTCAGCAATTACGATACCAACAAACACCAGCTCACACTGCACAACAAGTACAGTTTTACCAACCTCAATAGCTATGAACTGAACTACACTCTACTTGAGGATGGACGCGAAATTGAAATGCACACCGCACCAGTTATCAATCTGGCTCCAGGAGCTGAAACCACTATCAACCTCGACTTTGATACCGAATTTGCCGCAGGCAAGGAGTATTGTCTGAATGTGCAATTTGCGTTGACTGACAACACTTTATGGGCTGAAAAGGGTTACCCCGTTGCGCAGGCTCAGTTTATACTGCAGGAGCGCGAAAACAAACTACCCGCACTAACCGACACGCAAGAGGCACAACCCTTAGCTGTAAACCGCGACGAGAATGGCAACTACACCATCGGCAACAACCGCGTAAACTACTGCTTCGACGGCAACCGTGGCATACTCACTCACTGGAGCTATGCCGACTATACCCTGATTGACAATGCTACCGACGAGGGATTTGACTATGCCAACTACCGATGGGTAGAAAACGACGCGGCCGCGGGCGACAACTACGTTACGGGCAACGGCATTAACATGCGCCAGTTAGCCAAAGCACCCGAAACCGATGCCGACGGCAACGTACACCTCACCGTGAAGAACTGGGGATACCGCTGCAACGTGATGTACGAATATACGCTCTATCCCAACGGCACGCTCGACCTGCATACTACCTACGAGCCGCAAACAACCGACCTGCGACGCATAGGTACGCGCCTGGTGCTGCCTGCCGAACTTGAGCAAGTAAGCTACTATGCACGCGGACCCTGGGACAACTTTGTTGACCGAAGCGACGCTGCCTTCCTGGGACGCTACGAAACTACCATTACCGACATGTTCGAACCCACTCCGCGCCCACAAACATGCGGTAACCGCCTGACCATGCGCGAACTCACACTTACCGACCCCAACACGCAGTTCAGCCTCAACATCGAGAGCGAAGGACAGGTCGACTTCCAGGCACTGCATTACTTCGACACCGACATGGCAAGCGCCCGCCATCGTTGGGAACTGACACCAGGAAAGGTGGTGCTCCACCTTGACTACACACAAAAAGGACTAGGTAACGGCAGCTGCGGACCGGGCACATTGAGCCAATACAACTGCCCTTCGCAAGGCATATTTACCAATGGGCTGCGATTCCGTCCACGCACAGCAATTGAGTCAGGCCTTGACTGCAATAACCGCACTGAACAAGCCTCACTGCAGGTTCGCATGATTGGCCATACTGTTGTTTGCACGGGCAATATCGAAGCCGGCACCGAACTTCGAGTATACGATTTAGGAGGAAACTGCGTAACCAATGCTAAGGCTAACAACCACACTGACTGTCTGACTGCTAACCTGGAGGCACAACCTCACGGCATTTACTTGATAAAAGTGGGCAAACAATGCTTCAAGTTAACGCGCTAATTATGCAACAGTTCAATTAAATAGGTCCAACTTTACCGCAGGCTGCACAAACAGGGCTATAAGCAAGCATTTTGTGTCAGCCTGCTACTTTTAAACAACCTTGAGACAACCTCTCTATCTATTGCCCCATGTACTGAAGGCTTTACTGCCTGAGTTCCCTAAAAGGCTGGTCTGCTTATGCAGGTCAGCTTTTTTATAGCTTTTAATCCGTACCGAAGCGGGCCTTGTGTTCCAATGCTATCTTGGGGATTGTAACTACAAGTTCCTGTAATTTCAAAAAGAAAGAAAGGAGGCGGCTCGGCACTAACAAGCCTAGAAAACTGCGTTTTCGGCTTGCCTGTGCTCTCGCCTTTTACTATCTTTGCGCAACAAGAAAAACAATACTGATTTTACGTCTTTATAGTTTAGGATATTTAATCAGATTGTTCAAAAACAACTATCGCTCTGAACCTTGAACATACAATGTCTTTTGGAATAGATATACGCGAAAGCGAAATACGAGATTGGGGGTATGGGATTCTTGAAACCCTTTTAATGGACCACACTACTGGCCAAAACATTATTTGGGCTACCAACGACTACAAAGCACACGGTTTGGGATACTCGTTCAACGACACGATAACCCCAGACCTCATTTGTGATGACCATAATTATGTGATACAACCGCGCATTTCAAAGTCGGACGAAGAACAAAGGAAACGTATCAGCGAGAAAGCCGAAGTTTTTACGCCTTCGTGGATTTGCAATGCTCAAAACAACCTGATTGATAAGGCGTGGTTCGAAACAGAACAAGACATATTCAACCACGAAACGGAGCAGGGGGGTATCCACTCTTGGGAAATGAACAACGAACTGCCACCCTACCCCCCGGGCAAAAGTTGGAAAACTTATATTCAAGAGAACAGATTGGAAATGGCCTGTGGCGAAGCCCCCTACCTTTGCAGCCGCTACGACACCACTACCGGCGAGTTCATTCCCATTGAGCGCCGCATCGGTTTGCTCGACCGCAAATTGATGCTCATCAATGCACATATACCCAACGTAACTCCCGATATGGACTCCGAGGAACGTAAACGGCTACAAAAACAATGGCGCAGAAAAGCATACCAAGCCCTTCAGTCGACCTACGGATTTGAGTGGCAAGGCGATAATTTGCTGTTGGCACGCGAGGCGCTGCTCATTACCTTCATTGAATATTACCAAGCTAAATGGCATACCGACAAGTTGCCCCAAAAAAACTGCCTGAAGAAGGTGGCCGAAATTATTTCGTGGAACATTTGGCAGATGGACGGACTGACGTACGGCATTCCGGGACAAAAAACTACCGAGGTGCTGAACAGGCAGCTTGCCTTATTTGACAAAAACCCCTTTGACAACGAACCCTTTGACGGCGAACCGACCCAAAAGTTATGCCGCATCATGGAGTGGGAAGGAATAGAACCCCTTCGGGGTAAAGAAGTCATCTTTAACGAGTTACTCACGCAAACAACCAACAAGCATTAAAGCGCATGGCTATTTCGATTCAAACTACACAATATAACCTCATTTACGTTTATAGCCGTAAAGAAATCGCCGATGCCTTGAAAATAGGTAAGGCCAGCATTGACGAAGCCGAGTCGGGACGTGACCAGCTGACACCTAACTGTGAGAAACTGAACCAGGCTGCCCTGGCTCGCATTAAAGAGCAGACACAAAGCACCGGTGCCGATTTTACGCTGCTCCATACCGAGTTGGCGTGGTTTGAAAATGCCCGGGGCGAAGGCTCTAAGTTTATGGATACCGACGTGCACAACGTGCTTTTGTGCAGTGGCTATAAGCGCAAGGAGTTCAACTCCGAAGTGATAAACCCTACCGAATGGTTTATGGTTGATTTGCCTACAGCTGTAAAAGCTATCGAGGCGGTGAAACATGAACAACTCTCAATCGAAGGACCTGCATATGCGGCAAACACCCAACCGGCTAAAGCCATCCGCTTTCGCGAAGAGCAGGAAAATGCTATTGCCCGGACAACCGCACACTTCAAGGTAGGAAAGCAAATGCTGTGGAATGCCAAAATGCGCTTTGGCAAAACACTTTGTGCGCTCGAACTGATACGCCGCGGGCAATACGGGCGGGTACTGATACTTACACACCGTCCGGCGGTTAAGAGCGGATGGTTTGAGGATTACCACCTGCTGAACTTTGAGAAACAGCAATATGGATCGAAGTTGGGCAAGGCTTACGCTACCTGCGATGCAACCGATACGGTTGGAAAAGATTTTGCTACACTCCAAAACGATTACCGGCAACGGGGCATACACTTCATTTACTTTGCCTCGATGCAGGATTTGCGCGGATCGAAGAAGGTTTCGGACAAGGGCATCAACAAAAACGACGACGTTTTCCTGACAGACTGGGACCTCATCATTTTGGACGAAGCGCACGAGGGTACCGAAACCGATCTGGGAAAAAATGTGATTCACGAACTGCGCGAAGGCCGCAACCCCTATATGCTTTACCTTTCGGGTACGCCATTTAACATTCTGAGCCATTTTTCGGAAGAGGAGGTTTACACCTGGGACTATGTAATGGAGCAGGAGGCTAAAAACAACTGGCCTAACCTTCATCCCAACGAACCGAACCCTTACGAAGGGCTGGCAAGGCTCAATATCTATACCTACAATTTGGGCGATGTGTTCGAAACCAACAACTATACACGCACTGAAGACGACTTTTTTAACTTTGCCGAATTCTTCAGGGTTTGGACCGGAAACGAAAACGCTGACGGCGCACCCATGCCCAACAGTTCGCATAAAGGGCGCTTTGTACACGAGGCGCACGTTTGCAAGTTTCTCGATATGCTGTGCGACGAAACTTCGAACAGCCGTTACCCCTACAGTACCGAAGCCTTCCGCAACGCCCTGAGCCACACCTTGTGGATGCTGCCGGGGGTTGATGCTGCCAAAGCGCTCGAATGCCTGATACTAAACCACCGGCTGGCCCAAGAACTGAATTTCACAACCATCAATGTGGCTGGCGAAGGGAGCAAAATGGAGGGGCTCGACGACGACGATGCCAAACATATTGAACAACTCGGAAACGATGTACTCTGCAAGGTTAAAACCATTATCAAGCTCAAACCGCGCACCATTACACTTTCGTGCGGACGACTTACCACCGGTGTGTCGGTTCCTGAGTGGACAGGCGTGTTCATGCTGCGCGGCGGATACAATGTTGATGCCGGCAACTACATGCAAACCATATTCCGCGGTCAAACACCATTCAAGAACGGAGCTATCAAAACCAACTGCTACGCTTTTGACTTTGCCCCCGACCGCACCCTGACTGTTATTGACGATTACGTACAAAAGCAACCCGGGAAAAGCGGCAGTAAATCAACTAAAACCGAAAAAACGGCTTCGCTGCTCCGCCTTTGCCCCGTTATTGCCATGCGTGGGGGGCAGGAGGTAACATACGATGCACACCGCTTTATCAACGAGGTAAACAAAGCGTACAAAGAGCACGTGCTGCGCAACGGGTTTAAGGGGCGCATGCTGCATAAGAGTTTTGACGACTTTACCCCTCAAGACCATGCACTGCTGGCCGAAATCGGCAAAATATTTAACGGCAACAAGGTGAAGACTACCTCGGACGGCAAGGTGAAAATAAGCGATAGCGGACTGACCGGCGAAGACCAACACGCTAAGAAAGGTAAAACCCAAAAGAAAAAACCGGCCTTGCCCAAAACCTCAAACAAAAAGCGCAAGGAGATGGAGCAGCGCAGAAAGTCGCAGAACGTGCTCGACCAGATTTTTACCCGTTTGCCGCTGCTGCTTTTTGGAGCCGTAGAGGACACGGACCACCTAACGATTGCCGAACTCTTAAACAACGATATCATAGACCAAGCCTCGTGGGTGGTGTTTATGCCGGCAAACTTTACCAAAGAGATGCTGCTGCAAATTGCTCACCTCATCAAAGAGGACTTGTTTGTGGCATGTACCACCGATATTATTAACGAGGCGAAGAAGGCCGACCAACTGCCGGTAGAACAACGCGTCAGAGCCATTGCACGGATGCTTGCCTTTTTTCATTACCCCGACCACGAAACCGTGCTCACCCCCTGGAGGGTGGTGAATATGCACCTGGGCGAAACGCTTGGCGGATACAACTTTTATAACACCGACTATACTGCACCGATTGACGAGCCACGCTGGATTGAACAACCCGGAGTTACCAACCGCGTGTACAACGGCAACGAAACAAAACTGCTGGAAATTAACTCAAAGTCGGGGGTATATCCGCTCTATCTGGCCTATACGCTGTGGCGCATACGCTGCCGCGAAACATTACTCACGGCTACTACCCAAGAAGAGCAGGACGCGGTGTGGCAAAAGGTGCTCAACGAAAACATCTTTGTGCTCTGCCAAACCGAAATGGCTAAAAAAATTACTGAGCGCGTACTCAGGGGATATCGCAACATACCCACCCATTGTGCTGTTTACCCCAATCTGGTTGAAACACTCAGCCTGAGCGATACGCCTAAAAATAAAAGCAAGAAGGACTGCCTTGTAAAAAAATTGCTGTCTACCAAATTCTGGAAAATCAATAATGGTCAACTAACTATGAAGTTCAATGCTGTTGTAAGTAACCCGCCGTATCAAGAGGAAGGTGAAAATACAAGAAAAGCACCTATATACCATTTATTCTATGATATGGCCTTTAAACTAACAGATAAAGCAACCCTAATCACTCCAGCACGCTATCTTTTCCGTGCCGGACAAACGCCTAAAGACTGGATGGAAAGAATCCTTTCCAATCCTCATTTCAAGGTCGTGCGCTTCTATCAAAAATCTGCTGAATTATTTGATAACGTAGATATAAAAGGTGGTATTGCAATTGGTTTTTATGATGCTCATTCTAACTTCGGCCCTATCAAATTATTCTTTGCATACGAAGAACTTAAAACCATTGTCAATAAAGTTCTGCAACATCAATCTTTTATAAACGGAGGATTAGCCCCTATAGTGTCTTCGGAAGGAGCTTATCGTTTTTCAGCATTGGCGTTAAACGAACAACCGCATATTTTACAGGTACAGGGTAAAGGTACTGCCGCTAAAATAATTTCGAGCACGGTAGAAAAACTTACGGATGTATTTACAGAAGAAAAGCCAAAGGACGCCTTCGATTACATGAAAATATTAAGCAGAATCAACAATCGGCGAGAATATAGGTGGATACGTCGTGACTATGTTCAACCAGTTGAAAACTTGGATTACTACAAAGTTCTTGTACCT
>Freddie_p2__coassemble_1402_pt1 | contig 36729 bp, 28 predicted proteins | sample Freddie_p2__metabat2_high_PE_021 | metagenome-assembled genome bin Freddie_p2 | reverse complement strand
CCTCAGTAATGGTGCAAAGGTGCATTATAAGCAACTTTCAGTTTCTTATTGTCAACAAAGTAAGGAACTTAATGTATGCAAACCTTATGGGGATGTGAGGAGGGTAGGATTAGTATATACAATCTTGCCCTCCTCATATTAATAAAGTGAGTATGCCGTATTAGAATGGTTTATGGTTAAATTGCAGAAATGGTATATCTAAAGAGCTCTCTGGGGGTATAAAATTTTGTAGACTCCGTGTAATATTATTTACACGGCCTCCATTTTTACGATTTTGACAGAACTCAACCTTGGGTCTGCTAACTTAGATGAAGCAAAAGAGTGGCTCTGGATTTTGTCCACACGCTACGAAATTCAATAGTTTTTACACTTTATGTAGATATTTAGGTTGGGCTACCGATGCAAAAACTAAAGGTCAAAAAGTCAGTATGTTATCTTTGAAACAGTAAGTGTGCTGAATGTAATTATTGGTTTAGCATTATGAAATGCTTCATGACAATGACGAATGGACAAAGCAATATAACGTGAATACACATCAATTTGTTACAAATAAAACTATTCAAATAGAAATAGTGCCTAAATCCTGTTCGGAGGTAAGATTAGAGATTAAGAAGAAGTCATAACGAGTCCATCTATCGTTGATGTACAAGCAATTTCTTACCTATCGAATATTACGAATAAAATACATTCTTTTCTATCTGTAACTGACTATCTGTAACTGTCAGCTAGAAACGCTTAACCGGCCGTTGCAGTTGTTTGGTTTGCTGATTCGCCATTTAAGGCTTTATAGGAGAATGATTTGTAACGACGTCGCTAGAATCGTTATTATGTTGCTGACAAATTATTTAAGCAGTCTCACATTAGTGCTAATGCGGTTTGCTTGCCTTGTATGATAAGAATGTTGCACATCTATTTATAGTAAGTTTTGTGCTATAGCATATGCTAAGCCCCACATACAAATATAGGGCGTATGCGGGGCTTAGATATTTAACATATAAAGTAAACTTAGGAACTGAAATAGAGTTTGTAGTTATTCCTCTTCGAGTCCTAAATCAAAGTCCAAATACACCTGGACTACAAAGAAGAGCTGTTCAGAATCAAAAGAACCAATATCTTCTTTCTTAGCTTTTTGTGCGATGTATTGTGCAATAGCTTCAAGATCAATGTCTACGTAGCCATCAGCATCGGCGTTATTCGGATCGAAAACGCCCTTATCTGCGCAGAACTCAGTTATGAGGTCGCAGAAATAATAAAGCTGTTCCTCCGTGTACAGATTTTGCAGTTCCTGCGGAAGGTGTGTGCGGATGTATTCTACGGCTTGTGCATCATATTCAGCATCCTGTAGCAGTTCTTCTTCTAAAGTCATGGCAGTTGGGCTTGTAATGATTGGATTTATAAACAACTTCAAGCAAGCAGTTAGCATTATTTGCATTTATGCTTGCTTAATGATGTTCGAAGATATTTAGAGTATACCCTCTATTTTCTCAGCAAAAGTGCTCTTTGTAGCTGCACCTACCTGCTTATCTACAACTTGACCGTCCTTTACAAAAATAACGGTAGGTACATTGCGAATACCAAACTTAGCAGTGAGTTCATCATTGTCATCAATGTCGCACTTGCCGATTACTACACGGCCGTCGTATTCGGCAGCAAGTTCATCAATGATAGGAGCAATTTTTTTGCAAGGTCCACACCAAGTTGCTGAGAAGTCAATAACGATAGGAAGGCCAGTAGCTTCAAGTTCAGCATAGTTGGCGTCAGTAATAATCTTTTCCATTTGTTTTACGAAGTATTTAAGAATTACTTGGGGTTAATTGTTTGATAAGGCGAAGATAAGTATATTTTTTGGAATAGCAACCAAAGATGTTCAAAAAAACATTTGTGCAATTCAATTTAACGCCATTAGTTTATTTTGTAGTCGAGCGCATCATTACTGTTCAAGAAGTTGATCAGTTTATGGCTTAGTGCTACTTGTTGCTTTTTGCTTTGTAACAGTATATTTGTTTGTTTTGTGCGGTCGCATATATTGAAAAAAAGTTCGGTAGTCCCAGCATTGTCGAGTATGAGACTAGTTAGTTCGTTTGCTGTTGCTTCGTCAAAATTATCGAGTTGAATGTTTATTGTAATAGACTTAATTATCTTATCTTTTACATCGCTTAAGAACTCAACGTTACCTATTTTGAGGTCGAATGTGCCTGCTCGCCAACGCCGCTCTTCAATACGTGCCGTTATATAGAGCGTATTGCCTATGCCGAAATAACCACAAAGCCGTGCCCAATCATCTCCAAAGAGTGGGCATTCTCCTGATCCGCTGAAATCTTCGATTTTTACGATGCCGTAAGGTTTACCTTGGCGGTCCTGTCCTGTACGTACATCAGTCACAATGCCTCCAAAAGTGATGTCTTGATTAGCAAAAGCCGCAAGGTCTTCTAATTGAGTCATTGCTGCTGTGCAAACTTTATCGAAGATGATTCGGTAAGAATCGAGTGGATGCCCGGAGATATAGATACCTATTAAGTCGCGTTCGCGATTTAGTCGTTCCAAATCACTCCAGCGCTGAAAATTCTTTACGGGTTCAGGCTTGGTAATTTCAACCATCTCCATTGGACCAAAGAGCGACATTGTATTTTCGGCTTTGTCCATTTGATATCGGTTGCCGTATCGCATGAGCGTTTCAAGAAAATTTTCGCCTTTTTCGTCTGGAGTAATAAATTGCTCGCGAGCAATTGAACCAAAGCTATCGAACGCTCCCGACAAGGCTAAACTCTCGAGAGATTTCCGGTTGCAGGTAGTTAGGTTTATACGCTCAACCAAATCGTAGATTGAGGTATATGGTCCGTTTTTTTCTCTCTCCTGGATAATTTGAAGAACGGCAGCTTCTCCAACCCCTTTCACAGCGCCCATACCAAAACGAATATCACCATTGTGCGTAACACTGAATTTGAGGTAACTCTCGTTAATATCTGGCCCAAGAGTATTGATTCCCATCGATTTACACTCGTCCATGAGTTTTGATACGGTACCAATGTCAGCTAAACTTCGGCTCATTACACCAGCCATGTATTGCGAAGGATAATTGGCTTTCAGATAAGCTGTTTGGTAGGCCACCCAAGAGTAGCATGTAGCATGACTTTTATTGAAAGCATACGAAGCAAATGCACGCCAATCCTCCCATATTTTTTCAAGAATCTTAGGATCATGACCATTAGCCTTACCTCCTTCCAAAAATTTAGGATACATGTGATTCAGCTTATCAATAAGCTTTTTACCCATTGCTTTTCGAAGGTTATCGCTTTCTCCTCGCGTAAAGTTTGCAATGATGCGCGAAAGCAACATGACTTGCTCCTGGTAAACGGTTATACCATAAGTATCTTTAAGATACTTCTCCATGCATGGAAGGTCGTAGGTTATTTCCTCGTCGCCATGTTTACGAGCAATAAAAGAGGGTATGTACTGCATAGGTCCCGGACGGTAGAGCGCATTCATGGCAATAAGGTCCTCAAAGGTTGAGGGTTGTAGTTCACGCAAATACTTTTGCATGCCTGCCGATTCAAACTGGAACGTACCGATAGTACGGCCGTCGCAATAGAGCTGGTAGGTTGCTGGGTCGTCGATGCTTATTTCGTCAATATTAAGGTCTATACCCAGTGATTGCTTAATGTTCTCAATAGCTTCTTTGATGATGGAAAGCGTTTTGAGTCCAAGAAAGTCCATTTTGATGAGTCCAGTCTCCTCAATAACCTTACCTTCATATTGGGTACAGTGTAGTTCCTCACCGGTTTCTTTATCTTTAGCTGTAGATACAGGAACCCAGTCAGATATATTGTCACGACAAATAATAAAGCCACAGGCATGAACGCCGGTATTGCGGACATTGCCTTCGAGCATTTTTGCATAGCGTATAGTGTCGCGTAATAGAGGGTCGGGCGAAGTTTCGGCTTCACGTAATTCCGGTATGGCAGCAATTGCATTAGGAAGGTTCATTTTGGGGGTCTTACCATCGGGTCCTTCCGGGAGTTTATCGGGTATAAGTTTGCAAAGTGCATTCGATGTCTTGAGAGGCAGTTTCTGTACGCGGGCAACATCTTTTATGGCCGATTTCGTGGCCATTGTTCCATACGTAATAATGTGTGCTACGTTGTCGGCCCCATACTTTTGCGTTACCCAATTAAGAACGCGTCCGCGGCCATCATCGTCAAAGTCAACATCGATATCTGGCAACGAAATACGGTCGGGGTTAAGGAAACGTTCAAACAGCAAATCGTATTTGATAGGGTCAACTTGCGTAATGCCCAAACAATAGGCCACTGCGCTACCTGCTGCAGAGCCACGGCCAGGTCCTACGCTTACATCCAGTTCTTCGCGTGCTGCACGAATATAGTCTTGCACAATCAAAAAGTAGCCTGGAAAACCCATGGTTTTCATAATGTAGAGTTCAAATCGCATGCGCTCTTCAACTTCCTCGCTCAGTGGTTTTCCGTAACGTTTATAAGCACCTTCATATGCCAGTTTGGCCAAGTAGTCAGCTTCGAGTTTCAAACGGTAAAGTTTGTCTATGCCACCGAGTTTTTCTATTTTGTTCCAGCCCTCTTCTTCGCTGATTACAATTTTTCCATTTTCGTCACGCGTAAATTCATCGAATAGTTCTTGCTCCGAATATTTTTCTCTATAGCCTTCTTCAGTGCCAAAATCTTCGGGAATGGCAAAGTTAGGCATAATAGCAGCGTGATCAATACTGTAAGTTTCTATCTTATCGCAAATTTCGCAAGTATTTGCTAAGGCTTGAGGAAGATCTGCAAATATGGCATTCATCTCTGCTTGAGTCTTGAACCACTCTTGCTTGGTATAGAGCATACGGTTAGGGTCGTCCAAGTCGCGACCGGTAGATAGACATATCAGGCGGTCATGTGCCTCAGCATTTTCCTCGTCTACAAAGTGGCAGTCGTTAGAGCAGATATATTTAACCTCACATTTTTCAGCCAGTTTCAAAAGTTCAGTATTGACAGTTACTTGTTGCTGGTAGGTTTCTCGGTTTGCACGTATTGCCGGATCTGTTACTTTATGCCGCTGCAATTCAAGGTAATAATCATTGCCAAATACGCGTTTAAACCATTTGACAGCCTCTTCAGCATCGGCAAGTTGCCCTTTCATTATTTTTTGAGGAATCTCACCACCCAAACAGGCAGAGCATACAATGAGTCCTTCATGAAAAGTTTCGAGGTCTTTATGATCGGTGCGCGGGCGCATGTAGAAACCATCAACCCATGAGCGTGATACCAATTTTATAAGGTTATGGTATCCTTGCTCATTTTTGGCCAATACAATAAGGTGCCAACCAGACTGGTCAACACGTTCATTCTTAAGAGTTTTGTCGCCTCTTCTTGAGACATACATTTCGCATCCAAAAATAGGCTTGAAATTAGCAGCCGGCAATTGGTTTGCTATAAGTGTTTCGCATTCGGCAATAAGTTCGTCTCGGGTTTTTCCTGCGTCCGGGTTGTCACTAGTTGCAGGCATTTGGTAAGTGTTGTTACGCAAAGCCTCAAGTTTTGCTTGTGCTTTTTTTATGTTTCCCCGGGCTTTACCGCAGACTTTATTTGTATAATTGAAGAATTCTTTGATAGCCATCATGTTGCCATGGTCAGTTATAGCCATTCCGCGCATACCGTCGCGTATAGCTTTGTCAACCAGTTTTGATACCGAGGCTTGGCCATCAAGTATAGAATATTGGGTATGAACGTGTAAGTGTACGAAGTCTTGCATGGAGTTGTGTATGGTGCTTATTCGTTTCAATCCAGTAATAAGTAGCGCAAATCTACAAAAAGCAAGGCGAATGGCGAAGAAGAGTAAGACGAAATGTGGTTTTCAGAAAAGATTTAAGTCAAAGACTTGCAAGGTACACAGAGAATGATTAAATTTGCGAGAGATACAAAAGATATATCAAAATCTAACTCTAAACTACAACCAATCATGCGAGTAATTATTGAACCCGATTACGAAAAGCTGTCGCAGTGGGCTGCTGACTATGTTATTAACCGTATCAATGCTGCCAACCCCACAGCAGAAAAGCCTTTCGTGTTGGGTCTGCCTACCGGCTCTTCACCTATCGGTATGTACAAGGCGCTCGTGAAGGCCAATAAAGAAGGACGTGTAAGTTTCAAGCACGTTGTTACCTTTAACATGGACGAGTATGTAGGTCTGCCTGAAGAGCATCCTGAGAGCTATCACTCTTTTATGGCTGCCAATCTTTTTGACCACATCGATTGCCCGAAGGAGAACATTCACCTTTTGAATGGTAACGCTCCTGACCTTGCAGCCGAATGCGCACACTACGAACAAATGATTGAGGAAGCAGGTGGTATCGATCTCTTTATTGGAGGTATCGGTCCTGACGGACATATTGCATTCAACGAGCCTGGAAGTTCACTCACAAGCCGTACCCGTCAAAAGACTCTTACAACTGACACCCGTGTAGCAAACTCACGCTTCTTTGGTGGCAAACCTGAGAATGTTCCCGCTACCGCTCTTACTGTAGGCGTAGGTACTGTTATGTCGGCAAAGGAGGTTCTGATTCTCTGCAACGGTCATAACAAGGCACGTGCATTGCAGGCTGCTATCGAAGGACCTGTAACTCAAATGTGGACCATTTCTGTACTGCAGATGCACGAACATGGTATTATTGTATGTGACGAGGCTGCTTGTGAGAGCATCACTCATGGTACATACAAGTACTTTAAGGATATCGAGAAAGAAAATATCTAAATTCTTTATTGGTTCTTATCCAAAGAGTAAGGTATAAATATCCGATACTCTGATGAAAGTAATAAACGGCTGTCTGAGGCACGATGCTTCAGATAGCCGTTTTAAACATTTTGAAGTTTATAGGCTGCGTTTATGATTATGCATTAAATAGTTGTGGATGATATTGTTATTATTATATATCGGTGCGATATGTAAAAGCATTAAGCACTTCAATCCATAAAATGTAGCCTGCTTGCCGAATATTTTTGAGCAAGCAGGCTGTGAATCTCATTATAAGTCTGTGACTAATCCTTACGGAAAAATTGGCGGAAGATTGTTTAAGTTCTGTGTGCTCTTCCGCTTTCCTTTGATTTCGATGGCAAAGTTCGTAATTGGCTGTACCATAAGTCGGAGCAGGCGGCAAAAATATTCAATAAATCAACATTTTTTTTAGAAGTTTGCATGTAAAAGACTCGTTAAGGCGTATTTGAGCTAAAATGACTATAGAATTAGATTTATAAGTAGTATGATTCTAAATATCAAAGTGTTCGATTCTTGATAAAGATAAGGTGAGGGCAGGTGATACGTTGCTGAAGTAAAATTTTACGCAAATATTTTTGTAAACATGGCTTTTGCCGTATCTTTGTGTGCAAACAACCTTAATTTTTTACCATCAATGAAACCAGCCTTAATATTTCGACATTATATATGGCTTCTCAATCTTTTGCGATGCCGAAAGCGCTTGACTTTGGAAGAAATAAGTAAAGAATGGGAAACTGATAAGATGAATGATGGGAATCCTTTGCCACGTTCTACTTTTTCACGTTATCGCGAAGCCATTGAGCAGATGTTTGGTATCGAAATCTGTTGCGACCATAATAATAACTATGCTTATTATATTAAGGACACTGCGATTATGGATGGCGATTCGCTTAAGCATTGGATGCTTAACACTCTTACAGTTGGTGATGTACTTGCCAATTCTGTTTCGATTAAGCATTGTATCATTCTTGAAAATGTACCAGCCGGCGAGTGCTTTTTAAGTACGTTACTCTCATCAATAAAGCGGCACTTGAAACTCAAGGTAGTTTATTGCCGGTTTGAAAAAGAAGCACGTGAGGTAGAACTATGCCCATATGCCATTAAGCTATGGCACCAGCGATGGTATTTGCTGGCAGATAATGGTAAACACATGAGTACTTACTCGCTTGACCGTATGAAAGAGGTAAGAATGCTTAATGAAGAGTTTGAACCTAATGATGACTTTGATGCTGCTACCTATCTGGCAGACTATTATGGAGTGCTGGCTGACAATACGCCTAAGGAAAATGTAAGAATTAGAGTGTATGGTGTGAAAGTAAATTATTTGCGTACGCTCCCGTTGCATACCTCACAACGTGAGGTAAATCACACTAAAGAGTATACCGACTTTGATTTGGCCATTCGTCCAACTGCCGATTTCCTCGACGCACTCATGGCGTATGGAGATAGCATCGAGGTTCTGGAACCCGCAAGCGTGCGTCGGCAAATAAAACAGCGCTTTGCCGATGCCTTAAAACATTATGAATGATATATGTATTACTTGCTATGAAGAGTTTTCTTGCTTTGCTCATTTTAAATTTGTGCATGAGTCTTTTTGCCGGATGCAGAACAGTTCCTATTCCAGACAATGTCGATGTCGAAACCTTTGCTGCTATGTTGCAAAATCCTAAGTTTCAATTAGTAGATGTGCGTACACTAGAAGAATTTAAGCAGGGGCATATTGAGCATGCTCTCCTTATTGATGTTAAACAGCCTGATTTTATAGCACGTGCTGAAAAAATGCTTGACAAAAAGCGTCCAATAGCTATTTATTGTCGAAGCGGACGTCGTTCAACCTATGCAGCAAGCTTGCTTTGTAAAAAGGGGTATCGAGTAACCAATCTTTTAGGTGGATTTATAGATTGGAAGGAACAAATGCCATGGAGTTCCTCTATACCCGATTCGCTTGTGGCAGAATAGGCATAGAACAACTCATTTATCCAAATAGGCTTTTACCTTTTGTGCAATTAGTTTCGTTCTTTAGCTTACTCATATATTAATTAGTAAGCATAGTTCATGCATATAAAGAAAGCAGGCAGGAATTTTGAAGTTCTCAAAACACCTGCCTGCTTCTTTAATTCCTGCTAAGTGGCTATGCTTTTAAATACCCTGGCTAAAGACGCATTAAATCGGTAATAAGATCATCACTTATAAAAATGGCATGCGATGCAATACGCAAAAAGCCATCAGCTTCAACCATCTTGCCTGAAGCTAAATGGGGATTTGCTGCACGAAGCAAATCAGTATACCAGGCAGAACCAAAGCGTTCTGCTACTGTTTGGAGCGAGAGCCCGACACGTGTACGCAGAGAGAGAAATATAAGTTCGTTAAAACGTTCCGTAGCTGTCAGATTTTCAACTTTGTGCGGTGGATTCCCTGGTGTTAGAAGATAAGTTTGCAGGTCACTGATATTATAGCTACGATTGGTTCCGTCAAAGGAGTGCGCACCAGGCCCACATCCTAAGTAGGGCGTGCCATTCCAATATCCCGAGTTGTGGCGGGAGTAGTAGCCTGGCTTGGCAAAATTTGAAATTTCGTATTGTTCAAATCCTGCATTCAAGGCAGCATGTTGTAAACTTATAAACTCATCAGCACAAGTATCCTCATCTGCAGGAGTCAATTCTCCAATTGCCACTTTATGTCCTAAAACAGTACGCGGTTCAACGGTTAGCGCATAAGCAGAAAGGTGTTTAACGGGTAAGGCAAAAGCATGCTGTAAATCTATTTCGAAATCGGCTGCCGACTGCATAGGTAAACCATATATCAAATCGATGCTTACATTGTCAATACCACCTTGAACCAGCGTGTAAACGGCCTGTTCGGCCTCGGCTGCCGTATGGCGTCGGTGCAGAATTCGAAGCAAGTTGTCATCAAACGTTTGTACTCCTATACTTACACGGTTAAATCCCAATTTTACGAGTCCTTCAACCATTTCAGGTGTAATATCGTCGGGATTAGCCTCAAAGGTAAGCTCTGCCTGCGGGTCAACATCGTACGTACGGTGTATAGTTTCCACGATTTTTGAAAGTTCACTCATTGTGAGTTGAGAAGGAGTACCTCCTCCCAAATACAATGTATGTATTTGCCGCGCAGGCAGATAGTTACACCGACTTTGAAGTTCATCACACAGCACTTGTACAAAGCGGCTGCGAACCTCAGAGCTGCAGGTTGTAGAATAAAAGTCACAGTATATGCAACGGCGTTGACAAAACGGTATGTGCAGGTAAATCACTATATCTGATACTAAATGGACAATGGCTTGTATATCCACCCTGCTGCTAACGCAGGGTGGAGCAGGGGGTTAATCTTCACTTTTTAGAACGGGAAGGTGGAGCTTATATTTCACAGCAAGGAATCGCACAAGCATCACACAAGTACCACAGATAATACCGGCCGGAATGGTGCCCATGCCTAACTTGTGACATATAAAATATACAATACCACCTATCACGCAGGCCAGCGCATATATCTCCTTGCGGAAGATAAGAGGAACCTCGTTAATAAATACATCACGAAATACACCCCCTCCGGCACCGGTTATGGAGCCCATGATTATAGCAGTCCAAAAAGGGAAACCTGCGCTAATGGTTCGCTCGATACCCGTTACGGTAAATAGTGCCAAACCGATGGTGTCGAAGAGAAACCACGTATTATTTTGGCGTACAAGAAATTTGCGGAAGGTAATGACCCACACCAATGCCAGTGCCGAACATATCATATAAAAGGGATTTGTCATCCAAAAGGGGGACTGGCCGAGCATGAGATCGCGCATAGTACCGCCACCGATAGCTGTGGTAAGCCCTACCACGTAGGCACCGAAAAGGTCAAATCGTTTTGCCGAGGCCAGGCGAATGCCCGAGATTGCAAACGCCAAAGTGCCTATAAAGTCTAATACTTGAGTAAATGATACTACCATGTAGTTATGTATCGGTAGCAATCTTAAATTGCTACCGGATGTGTTCGAGTTTAAGTAAAGCTGAAACTAGTATGTAGCCGCAGCGTCAATAGGGTGCGGCTAATTGTCTGGAGTTGATAAGTTACAACGATTAGTTAACTACGCTCTTAGGTGTTCCGGCCTCGTAAGCACGTATGTTATCGGCAATAATGGCCAGGATACGCTGCCGTGCCTCAGGTGTGTTCCATCCGATATGGGGAGTTATATAGGTATTGGGCGCATTGATTATAGGATTATTGGGGTGCGGAGGTTCCTGGGTCAGAGCATCCGTGCAATAGGCACGCAATTGTCCTGTGCGCAATGCAGTTGCCACATCGTCTTCGTTTATCAATCCACCTCGTGCTGTATTTATAAGTATAAGGTTCGGATTCGACTTGGCCAGTAGTTCGGCATTGACAAACTCTTTGTTCGAAGCGTTCAGCGGACAGTTCAGGCTAACAATGTCGCAAGTGGAAAAAGCTTTCTGAAGGTCAATTTTCTCGATACCGGCTGGCAAGTCGCTTTGCGGACGTCCCGTAACGGCAAAAACTTTCAATCCGAGTGCCTGCATAATTGTTGCTACGCTTTGGCCAATATTGCCAAAGCCTACAATTGCCATGCGTTTATCTACAAGTTCAAAGCGTGGTTTGATTGTGTAGCAAAAGTCAACGCTACGACACCAGTCTCCTTCGTGGTTTCGCAGGGTATAGCTACCCACAGAGTCGGCTACTTCGAGCAGGAGAGAAGTCACAATCTGGGCAACCGAGCGGCTGGAGTATCCGGCACAGTTGCAAACGGTAATACCACGCTTGCGCGCTGCTGCCGTATCAATGCGGTCGTATCCCGTTGCTGCAACGCACACCAGTTTGAGTTGGGGCAGAGCTGCAAAATGCTCATCTGTCAGCACCACTTTGTTAACAATAACCACATCGGCATCCCGGGCGTTCTTGATAATATCGGCAGGAGCTGTGCGGTCGTAAATGGTCAGTTCGCCACAGGCTTCGAGCGTTTTCCACGTCAAATCGCCGGGATTGATGGTATAGCCATCTAAAAAGGATATTTTCATGAGTTGGTTTGTTTATACAGGGTTAATAAGGTAATAGAATGAAATGGCAAAAGCCCATTGACAGGTTAATGCCGACGAACTTACAACTATTGTTTGCGGAAGATTGGGGCAGAATATCCCACAAGTTGCCAATAGCGGCCACCCGTTGGGCAGTAGTAAGCTAAAATATTGTATTCGTTTTCAGTTTGGTAAAAGTCACCCTCTGCCGGAGCTGTGAGTCCGGCATGGGGCGATGTAGCATCGGTACACAGATATTGGTAATTGTAATAGCCTGATTTGAGCAGGATGGCTGCTTCGTAAGCTTCGGTTTGCGGGTTGTAACTCATGCGATACCTGGACGACAAGCCCGTAGTAGCCCAATTGCCATTAACGTAGTAGGTGCGTCCGGCTATCGGCAGCGAGGCCAGGGAGAAGTGTATAATGGCATAGTCGGCTTCGGTGTTCGGATTGCCGGCCGATTCGCTTCGTACTATATAGAGCCCGTCACGGTCTTCATCGTAAAGATAGTTTTGGCGGGGGGCATCGGTAAGGAGCGTATAATGGTAATAGGGGTCGAACCATTCAATATAGTCGCCATGCATACTGGGGTAACGGGTTGAAAGCAATTCCATTTTGCGATACTCATTTCCCGCCTTGAAGATAAGGTCTTTGTCGTGTTCCCAAATGAGTATGTTGCCGTTTTGCGAGGTGCAGGGCGGATTGATTACAGCATTATCCAAACGTCTGTTTTGCATTACCAAGGTGCGCACTTCAGTTTCGGCATCGCGCAGCGTCTCGTTCGAAAAGTCCATGCGCATGGAAAGTTGCTGATGTTGCGCGTTCCAGTCAATATCGGTATTGGTGGTACAAGTAGGACGAATAGGTACGCGGTTGTCTACAACGCCAAAGTACGTTTGAAGCACAGCAACCTGCTCGCCTTCGTCATTTTCAGTGCTGACAGTCAGGCGGTAGTTACCCGAAATGAGCGGGCGCATTCGCGCATTGGGCAAACTGAAGCGGTAATGCGTGTAGTGCACGGTAGTGTTGGTGCTCGGCTCATAATCTTCAATCACCTCCTCTTCAGAGGCTGTACTAAGATATTCACTTTCAAAGAGTCCCTCTGTGGGGTTTCCTTCAAAGTCGCAATGTTCTATGCGGTAGGTATAGCGTCGGTACTCATGCGTCAAATCGTCAAACGAAACCACCATCCGCTTGCTGCCATCAAGGGGTATTACGGGTAATTGCGAGGCATCATGATCAACTATCAGCTGCACCGTGTGCAGGTTGGGAGCTACGAGTGTAGTTCTACCGGGTTGGGCCATGGCCGTGCAGGGGATTAAAGCAGGCAGTAGCGCGCGGAAACTGATTATTTTCATAGGTGGTCAAAGCATAAATACAGCGCTGGCACAGCGTTTCGTTCTTTCGCATATCAATCTCTGAAAAGGGGCGGAACGCTGGCCTCGTGTATTAGTTTATTTTCAGAACGTAAGCTGGCTGGTTGGGCTGCATGTCGGGAATGGTAAAGGTCAAAGAGCCCTGTTTTTTATTGTATTTATACTCAATACGCTTGTTGGTAGTCAGCGACGTTACATGCTTGATTTTGCCTTTGAATGGAACTGTCAGGCTGGTGAACGGCTGTTGGGGCATAAGATGGAGGTAGAGTGTTCCATCTTTCCGGCTTTGTGTACTTATAACACTATCGCCCTGCGCAATAGGTCCGGCTACAGTGCCGTAAATGCTTTCGCCGGCAGGACCATTGAGCCAGAGTCCCATTTCGTGCAAGCGGCTCAATGCAGTTGCCGGAAGTTCACCATTAGCCTGCGGACCAATATTGAGCAGCAGGTTTGCCCCCTTGGCTGAGGTACGGATGAGCAGACGCAAAAGTTCGTTGGCCGACTTATAGTCTTGATCGGCAATCTTATATCCCCACATGCCATTCATTGTTTGGCAGGTTTCGAGCGGCAACTGTCCGATGCTCTGTCCCGACAAGCCCGCCTTGTTCTCGCCAGGCACGTCGCGCTCAAACATTTGCATATCCTCGCCGTCAAAGGGTGTTTGGTGGTGATTATTGCCAATGATGCAGGCAGGCTGCAACCGGTGTATCAGGGCATATTGCTGCGGAAGTTCCCAATTAAAGGGTGTTTTATCCTGGTCGTGATCCCACCAGCCATCAAACCAAATGCCGTCAATTTTACCATAGTTGGTGAGCAACTCCGTGAGTTGGCCATTCATAAAGTTGTAGTAGCTCTTCCAGTTCTCCTTAGCTTTGTCCTTCCCGGTGTGGAGTCCGGTACGCCCTGTGGGGTAGTCATCGCGTGTCCAGTCGATGTGCGAATAGTAGAGGTGAATATTCACCCCTTGTTTATGACACTCGTCGACCAACTGCTTTACGATGTCTTTGCCGTAGGGAGTGTTCATAATATTATAGTCCGACAGTTTAGTATCGAACATGGAAAATCCATCGTGGTGACGCGTTGTAAAGCAGATGTACTTTGCACCGGCAGCCTTGATAGCTGCTACCCATTTGCTTGCATCGAAGCGGTGCGGATAAAAAGCATCAGCCGATTTGGCATACTCCCTGTTATCGATGTTTGCATTTTGCATATACCATTCGCCCTGGGCAAACATGCTGTATATGCCCCAATGAAGGAAGATACCAAAACGATTGTCCGAAAACCGCTGACGCGCTTGTAAATTCTCGGGTGCAGGAACATATTGCTGACTGTTAGCTATAGGCTGGCTCATAGCTGCAACAGAAGCCGAGGCTAAAAGAGCTGAAAAAAGGAGATGTTTCATATTAAATAGACCTATACTATAAGGATTTGAAAGTACCAATGGATAGGGGCATGCAGCAGCCCTCTGAGTCATGGTGCTAAATCGTAGCAAAAATACAGTTTTTCAGACAAACTACGCCTTACCTCGCGTTTTTTTTGTAATTTCGCGCCCATAAAGAGTCAGCCGGACGGCTTGTCGCGTGCGTTCTGTTCGTACCTTTAGGGGTACGGCTGTGGCGCAGGAGGAAAGTCCGGGCAGCTCAGAGCATTCCGCTTCATAATGAGAAGTCGTCCGCGAGGGTGAATTAGTGTAGAAGAAAATAACCGCCCCTTGTCTTGGGTGCAGCAACAGGTTGCAAGGGTAATACACTTGTAATGTGGCATACTCGAAACAAGGGGTAAGGGTGAGAAGGTGAGGTAAGAGCTCACCAGCCGTATGGCGACATGCGGGCTGTGCACATCGGAAGCTGAAAGTTCATGTATACCGGCGTCAGAGGGTTGCTCGCTCAAGTTTACCAGGTCCGCAAGGAGGGTGAAACACGCCGGAGGGTGGAACGATACAGCATGTCGGTGACGGCATGCGCGGATAAATGACAGGCGCGGCTCTTTTGTAGCCGTACAGAACCCGGCTTATAGTCTGACTGACTCTTTTTTTATTAAAAACGCATTAAGCGGGAGGATTATGCTATTGCACCATCCTCCCGCTTAAGTTTGATGTAAAAGTTTATAAACCGCTTGTCAAAATACTACATCCGCTCTACTTGGAGCAGCAAATCTTGCTGCTCCAAGTAGATAATAAACAATCTTAAATCTTTGATTGATGAGCCGTGTAGCCGATAATTAATAATTAGCGGAGGCTCTTATAATTTATTTTGAGGAACAGGCATTAGGGGGATATAGCAATCTTAAAAAGGTCCTAACTGTTAAAAGTCGATTAATCGGGTATGAAATTGCAGAGCGGAGCGACAGAATTTTCTAAAGCCGCGACAGAAAATTCTATCGCAGCGCCCGGATTTTCTATCGCGGCTTCAGAATATGCGCTGCGCTACTGTAAAATGCTATAATCAGACCATGCAAACGTAGGGAAGGTAACAAAAACAGGCCGGCTTCAGATTTTGAAGCCGGCCTACAGGCAAACGTTGACTTTCGCAGCCCTTATTGGATGTCTAAAGTTAAGCATTTACGGCTAACTAACCAAATCATTGCTTGCTAAAAGCGCCAGTTGATTTTTAGTATTCGCGCATTTTGCAGCTACAAGTCTGTTGCTGCGAGCCAGCACGTTGCATGCAAAATTTTATGAGAGTTTTAATGTTTGCTGCAGTGCTAAATTTCGGTCAATAGCGATGGTGTGCGCCGTCCTAACACCTCGAGTTGGAGTCCGTCTGGCTGGTTTACCTTCAAACCTGTAGCCTCGAGTGCATGAAGAGAAGTTTCAAGTGCAATGCGCGGCAGATTGTTTTCGGCACTCAAGTGACAGAGCCAGATGCGGCGAATAAGATTGTGGTTGAGGTGAGCAGCCATAAAGGCAGCTGTTTCGGCATTGCTGATGTGTCCGGTGGAACTCGTTATGCGGTTTTGCAGTCTGAGTGGATAGGGACCTGCGGCCAGCATGGCAGCATCGTAGTTCGACTCAATAATCAGGTGCGTAGCCTGGTTGAGCAATTGGGGCATTTCGTCAGTAAAGTGGCCAATGTCGGTCATAAGCACAATGCATTGGTCTTCAACCCGTATGATGTAGCCATTGTTATCGGCACTGTCGTGCGGTACATGGAAGGAGGTGATGCTGAAGGGGCCTAACTGAAAGGTCTGTCCACGCTCAATTGGATGCTGAAGGTCGAGTGGCACTTTTTTCGATACGTAGTGGTTAAGCATCATCGAATCGAGCACTTTTTGCGAAGAATAGACCGGGATGCGGAAATCGCGCGAAACAGCACCCACCGCTTTTACGTGGTCGGTATGGTCGTGAGTAACAAGGATGGCTTTGATTTGCGCTAACGATAAACCATAATTGGAAAAATGACGCTTGAAGAGGCGGATGCCTATACCCAGGTCAACGATTAGTCCGTAGCCATCGTAGTTAAAATAGTAGCAGTTGCCACAGCTTCCTGAACCTAAGGAAATGAATTTAAGCATGTAAGCTGTTATATTTATTTGAATTTATTGCGAAGTTGAATGGTGGAGCCGGTAGTACCCGTTAGAAAGGGAGTCCCAGTGCAAAGTGTAGCGTAAAGTCGCGGTCAAAGTTGGGCTTGGTAATGGGGTAGTGCAGTCGGCCTTTGGGTACAGAAGGGTCGATGGCTTTCATACCTCCATCCAGACGCAGGATGAAGTAGTCAAAGTTAAAGCGCAATCCGATGCCATATGACAACGCAATCTGCTTGTAGAAATCCTTGAAGCGAAAGCGGGCTCCCTGCATATCAGCATAGCTACGTGTGTTCCACACATTGCCAGCATCGACAAAGAAGGCCCCGTGAATTTTCCAGAACATAAAGGTACGCCACTCAATACTTAAGTCGAGTTTCATGTTACCCGTTTGATTTACGAAATCAATTTTTCCGTCTTTACCCTTGTATGCTCCGGGACCAAGTCCGCGCACGCTCCAGCCTCGCACACTATTGGCACCTCCCGAAAAATAGCGCTTCTCATACGGAAGAATGGTAGAGTTTCCATAGGGCAAACCAATACCAAAAGCTATGTGAAAGGCCAAAGAGTTTTTCTCGTCGAGCACCACACTCTTGGCAAAGTCAAAGTCGAACTTGGCATATTGCGAATAAGCTATGCCAAAAAGGTTGTAATGCCCCTTCGAATCCTTATGACTTTTGGTCATGCGCGATAATCCGTAAAGCAGATTTCCGGCAATCTCGAAACCCATTTTGATTTGAAAGCCATTGGTCTGATAGAGTCCGGTGGGCTGATTGGCAGCATCGCGTAAGGAGTTGTACACAAAACTGTATCCAGAGTTCATGATGAAGAGGTTTTCGTAGCTATAGCGTAGCACAGAGTAGTGCGGATCGTCACCCTCGAGATAGTCTTCGCGGAAGGTTTCGGAAATCCATGGCATATAAACATAGTTGAGCGAAAAAAGATCGTAACGGTGTTGCCACTTGGGGTTGGACGAGCGGTTCCAGCGATAAGACCAGGTACCTGTCAGCACGCGACGATGAAACTCGGGACGGTCTTGCATATCGTACATTACCTGCGCTTCAGACGTGGCTTTCAATGTTCGCTTGGTATTTATATTTACAAAGGGAAGCAGCAGCGTAGGAAACCTCAGGCTTGCTTCGGCACTCCACTCAATGTAGTTTTGGTTTGAATAGCCCTCCAGACCGGTAATAGCCTCATAGGCACCACGCAGTTTGAGCGTCAGAAGTTCAGAGTTCTTAAAAAGGTTGCGGTTGCTGTAAGTAAGTGCCAATGCAGCTCCCAAATCGCCCGATGTGTTGGTGCCCTCAACTTCGAGACCAATGGAGTGGGGTTTTTTGCGGCGCAGCATAATGTCGCAATCCAGTAAATTCGGACTGTTGGCAATGGGGCGTAATTTAATTGTTGTGTAGCTTACAGCCGGCAAGGCATTCAAGTTGGAGTAGGTACTTTGAATCTGACTCTCGTTGTAGAGGCTGTCCGGCCGTATACCAACATGCGATATGTAAACGCGTTTGTTCAGATAGGGTTTTTGAAAGTACTTGAAGTGTAGTCCCCGGTAACCGAGAGAGTCGGTAGAAGGGGCATATTCGTTTGCAGCATCTTCTATAATTTGAATGCGGCGAAAACGCTGCGGAACAAAGGCACGCAAAGAATCGATGCCTGGAGGGCGTTGAAAGCGTAAGACGACAGAGGTTCCTAATGAGCCCTGCAAAGTGTCGATATCGTAGCTAATGTACTCCTTGTTCAAATAGTAGTACCCCCTGTTGTGTAAGGCTTTGATAATGCGGTTACGCTCCTCTGAAAGAGTGTTGAGGTTTAGGGGCATGCCTCGACGCAGCAAAGTTGCTGCCGAATCGGCACGGAAGGCATGATAAATCGAATCGTTTTCAAAGTCAAAGGACAGTTCATTGATGTAATAGCGCGGGCCGGGAGTCAGCACATATTCTACATTTGTTTTATGTGCCTTATGTGTAACCACAGTGTCTACCCGGGCATGCAGGTAGCCCTCGCTCTCCATGGCTTGTTCTAAGTTAAGACGGCCGTAGTAGGTGAGTTTGGGGTCGTATATCACTGGTGCCTCACCTATATTGCGTAAAATTTTGGAGAAACCCTTGTTACCTTTAACAGAGTCGGCCTTCGACATGCAGTATATGCCTAATGGAACCTTAACTAAAGTAAACCAACGGGCATTAGGTTCTTGCCGGATAAAACCCCGATAGGGCGAAGTTTTAAAACTGCTGGCAGGCGTAGTTAGTTTAACGTCTGAAAGTACGGTTTGATTATCATGCAGGAATTTTGCGCTGCTGCAAGCATTTAGGAGCTGAAGCAGCAGCGCTATAAACAGCCAGTTGCCGATAAGCTGCAAGCTGACCGGACGGCCTGTAAAATGGTTGATTTGGCGCAATATTCGATACATTTAAGTGCAAAGATAAGGGATTATTAGAAATTACTTTGTAGCTTTGCGCTAATAATTTCAGATAGATTCCTGGCGGGGCACTTCTTGAGGGTTGTTGCTGCGCAGATTCTGCTAACTACACTGCTTAACCCGTGATTACCAAAAATACCATTAAGTTTATACATTCGCTCAGCATCAAAAAATACCGCGATGCAGAGCAGTGCTTTGTGGGCGAGGGCCCCAAGGTCGTGTCTGACTTGCTGCCGCTTATTTCCTGCCGTACGCTTTATGCCACAGCTAATTACCTGGAGCATCATACCGAAGCAAGGCATCGATGTTGCGAACTGGTCAAAGTGACGCAGGCTGAGCTGGAACGTTTGTCGCTGCTTAAAACTCCGCGCGAGGCATTGGCTATTTTCGACATGCCGACCCGTTCCGAAACCATCGAAGCACTGAGCTTGCTGCCCGGACAGCAATTGTGTCTTGCACTTGACGGTGTGCAGGATCCAGGCAATTTGGGCACGATTATACGCGTTGCCGACTGGTTTGGCATCGAACATATTTTTGCATCGCCCGATACAGCAGACGTTTTTGCCCCCAAGGTGGTACAGGCTACAATGGGAGCAATAGGCAGGGTAAAGCTACACTATCTGCATTTGCCCGAACTGTTAGGCAGGCTTGCGCCCGAAACGAAAGTGTACGGCACCTTTCTTGACGGAGCCGACATGTATGCACAGCATCTCGAGAACAAAGGCCTGATTATCATGGGAAATGAAGGTAAGGGGATTTCAAATGAAGTTGGCAATTACGTAACAAACCGGCTCTTTATTCCAAGTTATCCCAAGGGAAGAGCTACGAGCGAAAGTTTAAATGTGGCTATTGCTACAGCCATAGTGTGTGCTGCTTTTCGCCAACAATCCTAAATTCATACTTGAAGCCGACAATGTAAGGCCGGCAACTTTTTTTGATAGAAAGAAACAATGCCTATGCTTGAACTTTATACCCCAACACTTGTATGGGCGCTGCCAACCCTGGTTGGAACTGACGCCCTGGCGCTGCTCTTTACATACTTGACGCGCTGGAGGCACGATACCCTTGCTGCCAAATATGTGGCCTGGCAAACAGAAGCGCAGGATGTAGAGAAAGCAACACATGCAGCTATCTACAATCAACCGCAAAACGAAAAGCCGGTTTACCCGCGGGTAAGCATAGTTGTGGCAGCACAAAATCAGGCCCGCCAGTTGGAGTACTTACTGCCTAAACTGCTGGAACAGCAATACAAAGGCAAGTTTGAAGTTGTGGTTGTTGACCAAGTATCGACCGATGATACGGAGGAGGTGTTGAAACGTTTAGAGTTGTCGTATAGTCATCTGCGCCATTCGTTTGTGCCTCCCCACTCACGACATATTGAATTACGCAAGCTTGCGCTTACCATCGGCATTAAAGCTGCCAGATCGGAATGGGTAATAGTGGTAAATCCCGATACAGTTCCTGTTGATTCACAATGGCTTCAGCATTATGCCGAAAACCTATTGCCCGGAGTAGACTGGGTACAAGCTTATTTGAATTATGATGACGATGGATCAGACACAGCGCGCCGAGCCATACTCGACCGGGTAAGACTTCAGAACTTACGTTTGCAAGCTTACGAAAATGGCGTAATACTGGGTTGCGACACTGCAAATTATGCTATCCGGAAAACATGGTTCCTGCAAAACCAGGGATTTGCTGACAGTTTGCAAATACCTTTTGGCGAGGAGAGCCTACTGGCTTATTTTCATACTGATGCTGAGCGTACAACCTTTTTATGTTCACCCGATACCCGGTTAACTGAAGAAGTGCCCGGAAGCGCACAAATGAAGTGCAACCGCATTCAGATGGCCGAACTCGCCCGCCGCATGAAAGGTGTCGGGCGAACTTATTTTGCGCGAGCCTTTGCAACATCATGGTTCATATATCTTTATATATTGCTTACCACAATCTATATCGGTTTAAGAGTATGGATTGACATTGATGCAGGCGTTTATCAAATGTGCTACCTTTATACGGATGTAGTTATGCTCCTCCTGTTTTTATTGGCAGGATTTCTTCCGCAATGGGGACTACGAAAAAGTATGAAGGCACTGGGAGAACGAAAAATAAAGGGCTACGTATACTTTTACGACCTATTGCAACCCTGGCGCACATTGGCTGCTCATATCGCACGGCGCAAAAATTAGTAAATTACTGCAGAAGCATAACTTAAAGCCTTAAGGGCAGATATTTGCGCTAGTTTTGGACAAAAGTATACTTGTGCTAGTTAAAAGAGTCTGTTCGGCTGTTATTTTAGTTTTTTTGAGAAAGAAAAGTCAATGTTAGGTTTGGATATTTACGACGCATGCCTTATTTTTGCGAGGCAAAGCAATATAATCCTCCGGCAACAACCTTGTTGGTCAATAGTCGGTGAGCTATTTGCACGCTATCTAACCCTTTAAATCAAATAACATGCCTAAGATTTCAGAACGCGCGATTGTGATGCCCGAGTCACCCATACGTAAGTTGGCTCCTCTTGCCAATGAAGCCAAAGAAAAGGGTATTCACGTATATCATCTCAATATCGGACAGCCCGACCTTCCAACTCCGGATTCAGGATTGAAAGCCCTACACCGCATAGACCGAAAGGTTTTGGAGTATAGCCCTAGTGCAGGCTTCTTAAGCTATCGGACTAAACTTACGCGCTACTATGAGAAGTATAATATTCACCTTTCACCCGAAGATATTATTATCACAGCAGGCGGATCAGAGGCCGTGCTGTTTGCTTTCTTGTCGTGCTTGAATCCAGGTGACGAAATCATAGTTCCTGAACCTGCATACGCTAACTACATGGCTTTTGCCATTTCGGCAGGTGCACACATCCGATCTATTGCTTCGACCATTGACGAGGGCTTTGCATTGCCCAAAGTTGAAAAGTTTGAAGAATTAATCAATGAGCGCACAAGAGCAATCCTGATATGTAACCCCAATAATCCTACAGGCTATCTGTATACACGCCGCGAAATGAACCAAATTCGCGATTTGGTAAAAAAGTATGATCTTTACCTTTTCTCGGACGAAGTTTACCGCGAATTCATCTATACAGGCTCACCATACATATCTGCTTGCCATTTGGAGGGAATAGACCAGAATGTAGTACTCATTGACTCCGTGTCGAAGCGCTATAGCGAATGCGGTGTACGCATTGGTGCCCTGATTACTAAAAATCCCGAAGTTAGACAAGCTGTTATGAAGTTCTGCCAAGCACGTCTAAGTCCACCATTGCTAGGCCAGATTGTAGCTGAAGCGTCGCTTGACGAACCCGAGGATTACTCACGCGAAATGTATGATGAATATGTAGAACGCCGCAAATGCCTGATTGATGGCCTTAATCGTATTCATGGCGTATATTCGCCCATCCCGATGGGAGCATTCTATACAGTTGCCCGCTTGCCGGTAGACGATGCCGAAAAGTTTTGTGCCTGGTGTTTAACAGATTTCAGCTTTGAGGGCGAAACTGTGATGATGGCACCAGCAGCTGGCTTTTATACCACTCCCGGAGCTGGCTATAACGAAGTACGAATTGCATACGTTCTGAATAAACACGATTTGCAACGTGCACTCATCGTATTGCAAAAGGCCCTTGAAGCTTATCCCGGGCGTGTAATGTAATTTTAACTCATGTTTTCTCTATTTCTTGCTAAAAGATTCTTCAGCAAGGGGCAGGAAAGCTCGGAGGGAAACCGCCGGGCTTCTGCTCCTGCTATTCGTATTGCTACAGCCGGTATAGCCGTTGCTGTGGCCGTAATGATAATTTCAGTGTGTTTCGTAAAAGGATTTCAACGCGAAGTCAGTGAAAAACTGATTGGACTGGCTTCACATATTGAGATACAACACCCCAAATTCTTCAATTCACCTGAAAGTTATCCCGTAATAACCGATGCCTCCCTGCTACAACAACTTAAACAAGTGCCCGATGTAGGGCACGTGCAGCGCGTATCACACAAACTGGGAATATTCAAGACTCCTGACGATTTTTCGGGGATAGCACTCAAGGGTGTCGGGCAGGATTATCGCCTGGACTTTATGCAAAAACACCTGGTTACAGGAAGCATTCCAAACTTTCGTGATGACCGTCCGAGTAACCAGATAATTATTTCTCAAACACTGGCGAAGCGCCTGGGCCTGAAAGTGGGTGATAAAGTTTACAGCTATTTTTTTGCCGAAACTATCAAGCAGCGACGTTTTACTATTGCAGGTATCTATAATACCTACTTGCCGCAATTTGACAAGACGCTCGTTATGACAGATATCTACACTGTAAACAAGTTAAACTCCTGGAGTTCCAATCAAAGCAGTGGAGTAGAGATTCAGCTTAAAGATGCTCGTAACTTACCTGCCGCCGAACGTGCAGTTGCGCGCATTGCCGCTAATAAGTCAAAACAGACAGGAACTGATTACGCAGTATTGGGGCTGCACTCCAACCCTCGAACGGCCTCAATGCTATCGTGGCTTGAACTTCTTGATGCCAATATTATGGTTATCCTGATTATAGTGATAGGCGTTGCCGGATTTACCATGATCAGTGGTTTGCTCATCTTAATATTGGAACGCACTACAACTATCGGTGTACTCAAGGCATTAGGGGCTAGCAATACCCGTATACGTCATACTTTTCTGTGGTTTGCAGCTTTCATTATTGGGCGCGGACTACTTATCGGAAATGCTATCGGTCTATCGCTGATGTTTATTCAGCAACACTTTGAACTCATCAAACTAAACCCCGAAACATACTATGTGGACAGTGTACCCGTAGAATTAGACTGGACGTGGATTTTGGGCATCAATGCAATCTCACTGGTAGTCAATATTATCGCATTGATTCTACCAAGTTTTCTGGTTTCGCAGGTACAGCCGGCTAAAGCTATCCAATTTGACTAAAATCAGACATACGGGCACCTCGTACCGTTAATACACCAACTTGCCGCAACTGCCGCACGACGAATAAAGCGCGCGGTAGATGCGGCAAAATTTGGCTATTCCCAAAAAATGCAGTACTTTTGCAGCACATTAAACTGCACTTATTAGTAATTGACATGAATATATCTTATAAATGGCTTAAAGAGTACGTAGACTTCGATATGACCGCCCAGGAAGTGGCAGAAGCGCTGACCAGCGAAGGTCTTGAGGTCGGAAGCGTAGAAGAAGTGCAAGCCATCAAAGGGGGCCTTGAAGGCTTGGTCGTAGGACACGTGTTGACTTGTGAACCTCATCCCAATAGTGACCACATGCATGTATGTAGTGTAGATACAGGAGCAGAAGCTCCCTCGCAGATTGTATGTGGTGCTCCCAATGTAGCAGCCGGACAAAAGGTAATTGTTGCCACACTTGGTACTAAACTGTATGATGGTGACGAATGCTTTACCATCAAGCGCTCCAAACTGCGCGGCATTGAAAGTCTCGGCATGATTTGCGCCGAAGACGAAATTGGCGTAGGTCATAGTCACGATGGTATTATCGTATTGCCCGAAGATACGCCTGTCGGCATGAAAGCTGCCACTTATTATGGCATCGAAAGTGACTACGTTATTGAAGTGGACATTACCCCTAATCGTGCTGATGCCTGCTCACATTACGGCGTAGCTCGCGATTTGTATGCCTGGCTCATTCGCAACGGTAAGGAAACAGCACTCCATTCGATGGATGTTTCAGCATTTAAAGTTGATTCGAATGATTTAAATATAGATGTGCAAGTTGAAAATACCGAAGCTTGCCCCCGTTATTGTGCAGTAACTATAAAAAACTGCGAAGTAAAGGAAAGCCCCGAATGGCTGAAAAATAAACTCACAACCATTGGTCTACGTCCTATCAATAACATTGTGGATATAACCAATTATGTGATGATGGCATACGGACAACCCTTACACTGCTTTGACGCTGACATGATTGAAGGAGGTAAGGTTGTAGTAAAGACCATGCCGGAGGGCACTAAGTTTCAGACATTGGACGGAGTAGAACATACTCTTTCCGATCGTGACCTTGCAATTTGCAATGCCAACGAACCAATGTGCATTGCCGGTGTTCTAGGTGGACGTGGCTCGGGTACTTACGAAACAACCAAAGACATTCTGCTTGAAAGTGCTTACTTTAACCCCACATGGGTGCGTAAAAGTGCTCGCAGACATGGATTAAATACAGATGCTTCTTTCCGTTTTGAGCGTGGCGTGAATCCTGACGGTCAGTTATATGCCCTTAAAGTGGCAGCATTGCTGGTTAAAGAACTCGCAGGAGGTACAATAGCCATGGATATCAAGGATGTTGAAGCTCCTGGATTGGTTAAATCTTTTGACGTAGATTTGGAGTACCAATATGTACACGAACTTATTGGTAAGCAGATTCCTGCGATGGTTATCAAGGAGATTGTTGCTTCGCTTGAGATGCAGATTCTTGAAGAAAACGAAACAGGACTGAAACTTCGTATTCCTGCTTATCGCGTAGATGTACAGCGTCCTTGTGATGTAGTTGAAGATATTCTTCGTATTTACGGATATAACAACGTTGAAATTCCTACAGCAGTCAAGTCAAGTCTGACAATTAAAGGCGAGGTTGACCGTTCATGTAAGTTAGAAAATATAATAGCTGAGCAATTAGTAGGACAAGGATTCCGCGAAATTCTGAATAATTCGCTGACAAAGGAAGCATACTACAATAAGTTGAAGGTATATGCTGCAGAACACTTAGTTCGCGTGCTCAATCCGTTGAGTTCTGATTTGAATGTGATGCGCCAAACACTGCTCTTTGGTGGTCTTGAAAGCATCGCTCACAATGTGAACCGTAAAAATCAGAATTTACGTTTCTTCGAAACAGGAAATTGTTATTTCTATGACGAAAATAAACGTCAAGCCGAGCATACCCTCTCGCCTTATGCTGAGTCGCAGTATATGGCACTTTGGCTTACCGGTAATCGTGTGGAAGGTTCTTGGGCGCATGCTGACGAAAAGTCTTCAGTCTATGAGCTTAAAGCATATGTAGCCAATATATTAAAGCGGCTTGGTTGCGAATTGGGTGGACTGAAGATTGTTGCCGGACAAAATGATATCTTTGCTAAGAGCCTGGCTATCTGTGACCGAAATGATAAAGTTTTAGTCGAATTAGGTTTGGTTTCTAAAGCGCTGACGGCTACCCTCGATATTGAACAGGAAGTATACTACGCTGAAATCAACTGGAGCCTTCTGATGAAGAAGTTGAAGAAGGGCAATGTATCGTTCAAGGACATCTCAAAATTCCCCGCAGTTAGTCGCGACTTGGCGCTTTTGGTAGACAAACAAGTAGAGTTTGCCGAAATCGAACGTATTGCCTATGCTTCGGAAAAGAAATTACTGAAGCGTGTTGAACTCTTCGATGTGTACGAAGGTAAAAACCTTGAGGCTGGCAAGAAGAGCTATGCCGTGAACTTTGTGCTTCAAGACGAAACGAAGACAATGAACGACAAGCAGACTGATGCCATTATGAAGAAGATTATTACCAATCTTGAAAAACAACTCAACGCTAAGTTGCGCTAAATACAGGTTCAGCTAAAAGTTTATTTCGTAGCAAGTAGCCAGAAGAGCTATGCTTGCACGAGATAGACTTTCAGTTGTTATTTTATATACCGAAAAAACAACCATTAAATATATTCAACCCATGGGAAGAGCTTTTGAATATCGAAAAGCAGCAAAAATGAAGCGATGGGGTCATATGGCCCGCACATTTACAAAGTTAGGCAAGCAGATAGCTGTAGCTGTAAAAGCTGGAGGTCCTGAGCCTGAAAACAACCCGACGCTGCGCGCTCTGATAGCGACATGCAAGCGCGAAAACATGCCCAAGGACAACATTGAGCGTGCCATAAAAAATGCTATGGGTAAGGACCAGAGCGAATACAAAACCATGACTTACGAGGGATATGGCCCGCACGGTGTGGCTATCTTTGTAGATACTTTGACCGACAATGCTACCCGTACCGTAGGTGATGTACGTTCTGTTTTCAATAAATTTAGCGGAAACCTTGGTACTATGGGTTCCTTGGCTTTCCTCTTCGATCACAAGTGCGTATTCTCATTCCGTAAAAAGGACGGATTGGATATGGACGAACTTATTCTTGATTTGATTGATTATGGTGTTGAGGATGAGTACGACGAAGACGAGGAAGAAGGTAGTGTAACTATCTATGGTGATCCCAAGTGTTTTGGACAAATACAAAAACACCTTGAGGAGAATGGATTTGAAGTAGTTGGTGCAGAATTTACCTACATTCCCAATGACTTGAAGGAAGTAACTCCCGAAGAGCGTGAAAGCATTGACAAAATGGTTGAGCGTTTGGAGGAGTTTGACGATGTTCAGACCGTTTACACCAATATGAAACCCGCAGAAGAGTAGGTTTTAAACTATCTCTTTTAGCTTAGAACTAAGAAAGAAACCTCTCTTGAGGCTGCGCGTAAGCTTGCTCAAGAGAGGTTTCTTTCTTATAATTATTATACTTCGTGCCTCACTAAATAACTAAAGTATGAAACAAATTGAATATATCCCACAAGGAGTTTGCTCCCGCCGTATCCATCTTTCGCTAACTGATGACAACCGGATTGAATCGGTTAGTTTTGAAGGGGGGTGCAATGGTAACCTACAAGGTATTGCATCTTTGGTTCAAGGTATGCCAGCAGCAGATGTGATGCAAAGGTTGCAAGGCATTAGATGCGGTAATAAGTGCACTTCGTGCCCAGACCAATTATGTCAAGCTATCAAACAAGCAATGAATCAATTTTAATCAAAAATAAACCCTTACTGCTTATATTCGTTTGCTTTTAGCTGCGTATCATAAATGATAGTACTTGATACTTGAGAGCGGTATACATATCTGAAAATTACGCTTTTGTCTTTCACTGCTTTATAATTTACGTCAGCAATCAATTGATCCAATAATTTTCGGCGGAGTAGGGGAGCATTATCTTTTACAGCCGTTTCGTTATCTGGTGATAAACTGTACCAAGAAGTAAGTGTGCGAGTTACAGCATCGTACGTAATACTGTCAAGCCTACTGCCAGGTTCAAGTTCCTGAGGACAATTATTGCTTGTAAATTCGCGTGCTTCACGCTGCAGACGCTGATCAAAATTTTCTTGGCAAGCTACTAATAAACTTCCGGCAAGAAATAGATAGAGGAGTATACGCATAATATAGTTACAAAATCTTCGATTAAATCAATTGTTTGGAGGCTCTGTCGGCAAAGATAATTAAAGAAGAGCGGAAGGACAAGCAAAAAAGATTAACTTTTATGGAATGAGACTTACTAACCGCATGAAAGGGCTGCAAACGAATAAATTAGCAAATCGTAAAGAAGTAATAAAGAATATTAGTATTGGGAGCTTGCTTTAGTATAGCCACTATATAGCCCCGTCACTGCTTCATTACGTTTAAACTGTACTTGTTATGAATAAAGATATTATACTGACTCAAACCGAGTCTGATGCGCGCGTCCTTCGTGCAGTTGAACTCTTTAAGAGCGGCTATAATTGCTCACAAAGTGTAGTAGCAGCATTTGCAGATTTATATGGTTTTACAACCGAACAAGCATTACTCATGGCGGCTTCGTTTGGCGGAGGTATTGGCCGTATGCGCCAAACATGCGGTGCGGCATGTGGAATGTTTATGCTGGCAGGTCTTAATAGTGGTACTACCGATGCTTCTGATCGCCAGGGTAAAAGCCATAACTATGCTGTTGTACAACAACTGGCAAAATCATTCAAGGCAATCAATGGAAGTATGATATGTGCAGAATTATTAGGGCTCAAAGAGCCTCAAATTACGAACGAGGCTGAAGAACGTACACCTACCTATTATAAAAAACGCCCTTGCGCTCACATGGTCGAAACGGCTGCCCGACTTTTTGCAGACTATATTATGCAACAAACTGCTGATAAATTGTCTGAAGTAGCCGAATAGTATTTACAGCCTTATAATCTCTTTATGAAAATTCTGCTTCTTGGCGAGTACAGTAATGTACATAATACGTTAGCTCTAGGACTGCGTGCTTTAGGACATCAGGTTACCCTAGCCTCGGATGGTGATGGTTGGAAAAACTACCCGCGAGATATTGATATGCGCAGGCACTCAATAGGAGGGTGGAGTAGTATCCAATTTCTTGCTAAAACCTGCTGCCAGTTTAGCCATTTCAAAGGCTACGATGTGGTCCAATTAATAAATCCCGTATTTCTCGACCTTAAAGCAGAGCGTATAGCACCCTTTTATCGTTATTTGCGCCGTCACAATCGCCATATAGTGATGGGAGCATTTGGAATGGACTATTATTATGTCAAGGCATGCCTTGACTTTAAAACATTTCGCTACAGCGATTTTAATTTCGGAAAAACGGAACGCATTTCTGATGATAACGCCCAATTTAAGCGCGATTGGCTATATGGGGCTAAAGCAAAATTAAATCAACTGATAGCGAACGACTGTGATGCCATTGTAACAGGGCTCTACGAATATGATGCAGCGTATCGTACACAGTTCAATGATACAGCAAAAGTACAGTTTATACCATTCCCGATTATTCCGCCGAAAGACTCTGATATTCAGATAAATAAACGTGTAGAAGAGGCTCCGCTGCGTTTGTTCATAGGGATACAAAAATCACGATCTGCTTATAAAGGAACGGATATAATGTTACGTGCAGCAGAACGTGTAGTTGCAGAACTTCCAGAAGCATGCCAGCTCTTTGTAGCTGAAAATATGCCTTTTGAAGAGTATGTATCTAAAATGAATAGTTCCGAAGTAATTCTTGATCAATTATATTCATACACACCAGCAATGAATGCACTTGAAGGAATGGCACGAGGCTTGATAAATGTTGGAGGAGCTGAACCCGAAAATTACTCAATTTTAAACGAAACAGAACTTCGACCTATCATCAACGTCCAGCCCGATGAAGATAGCGTGTACAGAGCTCTGCATAATTTGGTTGTGGCGCGTGATGTTCTTGTTCCAAAATTACAGCAGGAAAGTCGCATGTACATACAGCGTCACCACGACTATATAAAAGTTGCACAACGTTATGCTTTGCTGTATGAAAAACTTGATAAGTCTAATTAGTAGATTCAGTTAGATTGCAGCGTATATAAAATTTTTTACACCTCATGTAAAGCTATTAACTCACCATTACGAAAAATGGATTTGAAATCTTGAAAGTAGAAAATCAGATGGTGAATTTTAGATTGGCCTAATTCTGATTTGAATCAGCATTATGTTTAATAGGGTGTATTATTAAAGTACTAATACACAGACAAAGGTGTTTGAATGTCTCCCTTCTATTCACCACAAGGAAGTATCCATAGTATAATTCTACCTAAATTAGTATCTTTGCATTCCCAATTAAGTATTAATAGGTGCACCTTCAAACAAAAATGTAGCATAACAAGTCCCTTCCTAAACTGCAACCTTGCAAAACAATAATGATTACAAAGTCTGTAGATAATGGATTTACTAAATCCACATTTCCTATGGTGCTTAATAACGAAGCAACAGATTTTGCGACAACTAATTGAAGCGAATACTACGTACCTTATACCCCTATCGACTAAAGACCCATGATAGATAGAGCCACAATACAGCGCATTATGGATGCCACCGACATAGTCGATGTGGTAAAAGAATTTGTATCTCTACGTAAAGCTGGAGTTAACTATAAGGGGCTATGCCCTTTTCATAACGAAAAGACTCCATCCTTCACAGTTTCGCCAAGCAAGCAGCTTTGCAAGTGTTTTTCGTGCGGTAAAGGCGGTAATGCTGTCAACTTTCTGATGCAACTTGAGCAAATGACTTATCCTGAAGCTTTGCGCTGGTTAGCCCGTAAGTATGGCATTGAGGTTAAAGAAAAAGAACTTACCGACGAAGAGAAAACGGCACAAAACGAGCGTGAGAGTCTTTTTGCAGTAAATGAATGGGCTAATAAGTACTTTCAAGATGTACTTCATAATCATGTAGACGGCGTAGCTCGAGGTTTAGCATACTTTCGACAACGCGGTTTTCGAGATGAAATCATCAACAAGTTTCAGTTAGGTTACTCACTCGAAACACGCGATGCTATGACTAATGCTGCTGTTTCGCATGGTTTCCAGAAGGAGTACTTAATTAAAACAGGTGTTTCGTATCAAACAGATGATGGTCGTCTTCTCGACCGTTATCATGGCCGCGTAATTTTTCCAGTCCACACAGTGTCGGGCAAGGTTGTAGCTTTTGGTGGCCGAATTTTGAGCACTGATAAAAAGTTAGCAAAATACGTAAACTCGCCTGAAAGTAGTATCTACAGCAAAAGTGACCAACTTTATGGTCTGTTTTTAGCTAAAAATGCAATAGTGCGTCACAACCGTTGCTACCTCGTAGAAGGTTATACAGACGTCATCTCCATGCATCAGTCTGGTGTAGAAAATGTGGTGGCCTCTTCGGGAACCTCACTCACAGAGGGACAAATACGCTTACTGCATCGATTTACTGAAAACATTACTGTTCTTTACGATGGTGATGCTGCTGGTATCAAGGCCAGTTTACGAGGTATTGACATGTTGCTGGCTGAAGGACTGAATATTAAAGTATTACTTTTGCCCGATGGTGAAGATCCTGACAGTTTTGCTCGTAAATACCGGGCTGCAGACTTTCAAAAATACATCGAAGAGCATCAGGTAGACTTTATCAAGTTCAAAACAAACCTTTTGCTGCAGGATGCACAATCCGACCCCATAAAGCGTGCTGAACTGATTACCGATGTAGTTAAAAGTATTGCTGTTATTCCCAATAAGATTGTACGGCAAATGTACATTTCTGAGTGTGCAGTCAGTTTATCTGTTACCGAAGAATTAATTGTTAACGAAATCAACAAGCAACTTCGGAAGGGGGCGCGCGATGCAGATGACAAGGATAAATCGCAGACACAAACTTCTGGTACAACACAGCAGACAGAGGATGTCAGTGGTGCAAACTCAGTAGCACACTCAGTTAGTAAAGCTGAGGAAAAACTGCTCATAAGTATGGTTATCCGATATGGTGAGATGCCTATGTACGCAGTAGCAGATACCGATGCTCATAAGGAAACTGAAACATCCGATGCCACCCCTACTCTACTTAACAACGTACAAACCATCAGTGTAGCAAATTATATTCAAAACGAACTTGCAAATGATGGTCTTGCATTCAGTACTCCACTTTATAGTCAAGTACTCAACGAAGCTGTACGCGCTATAGAGGCAGACCAATCCTGGAAAGCTTTGCCTTTTTTTATACAACATCCCGATGCACAAATCAGTGCATTAGCAGCAGAGGTTGGCTTAGATAATTTTGAACTAAGTACGAGGCAGCGCGAACAATACGTTGAAGAAAAGTATCGCTTAGACGATGTCGTACCACGATTATTGCACGACTTTAAGCATTCAATTATCAAACAGCGATTAAAGGATTTGTTATTGGAACTCCGCAATCCACAACTGATAAACGAACCTTCGCTCTATCAGACTTTGATGCGGAATTATATGGAACTTAGCGCCATTGAGCGACAATTCGCACAAGTCCTAGGTGATAGAGTCGTGCTTAAATAGTGACATGTCTGAATACGAACTTATATATATGTTCTATTTGATTCATAAAATCAGCTATACAATTGCTTCAAGCTAATTTCTGAAGCAATTGTATAGAGAGTAATACCTCATAGTCCAAATACAATATAAAGGTTTGGGTATTTTTGAATATCCAATAGCGCTTATCCTTGTTTTACATATAAGCTGAATCAAACTATTATGCAGTTGCACTAATATATACGTTAGTTGTTCAATCCATAACATAGTACACCTTTTGTTTTACTTCAGAAGTTCTTTCATGTTAGGTGAACATCCTGATAAAGCTATTTATCGCCATTTAAATTTGTCAGAAAGGGGATTTTGAAAATAAAAATGCAGCTTTTTTAGTTCGCGTATCAAATAAATCCCTAATTTTACAGCCGACAAGAAAAAATCATACTACAATGAACGAAAACCGAAGTTTGGTAACCATAGCTAATTTGACTAAGGAGAAGATTATGTACCTTATTCAGATGGCACAAGAGTTTGAGAAACATCCTAATCGTAAGATACTGGATGATTGCGTGGTTGCAACCCTCTTTTTTGAGCCTTCAACCCGCACCCGTTTGTCGTTCGAAACTGCTGCAAACCGTTTGGGAGCACGCGTAATTGGCTTTACCGACCCCAAGGTGACCAGTTCTACCAAAGGCGAAACATTGAAGGATACTATCATGATGGTCAGCAACTATGCCGACGTTATTGTGATGCGCCACTATTTAGAAGGTGCTGCTCGCTATGCCAGTGAGGTATCGCCCGTTCCGGTAGTTAACGCCGGTGATGGTGCGAACCAGCATCCTTCACAAACGATGCTCGACCTTTACAGCATTTATAAGACACAGGGAACCCTTGAAAACTTGAATGTATACCTTGTAGGCGATTTAAAGTATGGCCGAACTGTCCATTCGCTTATTATGGCGCTCCGTCACTTTAACCCTACACTTCACTTTGTGGCACCTAAAGAATTGGCAATGCCCGAAGAGTATAAGTTGTATTGTCGCAAACATGGCATACACTATGAGGAACACGAAGACTTTAATGCCGATGTTATCAGTGATGCAGACATACTGTACATGACGCGTGTGCAACGTGAACGCTTTACCGACCCAATGGAGTATGAACGTGTAAAAGATGTTTATATACTTCGCGCTTCAATGCTTAAGCAGGCTCGTGAAAACATGAAGATTCTTCACCCACTGCCTCGTGTAAACGAAATAGCTTACGATGTAGACGATGATCCGCACGCATACTATTTTGAGCAGGCTCACAATGGTCTCTTTGCCCGTCAAGCCATTATTTGTGATGTGCTCGGCATTACACTCGACGATATCAAGGAATAAGTCAAAACACAAGTATGAAACGTCAAGAACTCATGGTGGCCGCTATCGAGAACGGAACGGTCATCGATCATATACCCTCAAACAAGATTTTTCAAGTAATCCGTCTACTCCACCTCGATGATGTACACTCTTCGGTTATGGTAGGCTATAATTTGCCCAGTTCAAAAATGGGTAGTAAGAGTATCATCAAAATCTCGGATAAATTCTTTACAGATGCCGAACTCAACTTACTTAGTGTTGTAGCTCCCAACGTGACACTGTGCATTATACGCGACTACGAAGTTGTCGAAAAGAAGTGTGTTAGTCTCCCAAGTGAAATTGTTGGCATTGTGAAATGTGCCAATCCCAAGTGCATTACCAACAACGAACCGATGGCAACTCACTTTTCCGTAATTGACAGTTGTGAAGGAATTATCAAATGTCGCTATTGCGAAAAAGAGCAAAATCTTGATGGTATCAAATTAGTATAAAAGAAGCTATATAAAGGAGGCATGAGCAAAAAAATGAACTGGAAGCCGGGCACAATGATTTATCCACTGCCCGCCCTGCTCGTTTCATGCGGCGATAGCCCTGCAAACTATAATCTAATAACAGTAGCGTGGGCAGGCACTATTTGTACTAATCCAGCCATGTGCTACATATCAGTGCGTCCTGAACGCCATTCGTATGAACTCATTAAGCGCAACATGGAGTTTGTAATAAACCTCACTACAGAGGAAATGGCACATTCCACAGACTGGTGTGGTGTACGCTCTGGACGCGACTATCATAAATTTGATGAAACAGGACTTACACCCTCTCCGGCAAAGTGTGTAAAAGCCCCGATTGTCGACGAATCTCCCCTTAGCATAGAATGCCGGGTGAAGGAAATCGTTCACCTAGGTTCACACGATATGTTTATAGCCGAAGTGCTCAACGTACAAGCAGACGAGCGCTTCCTTGATGCTGAAGGTAAATGGCATCTGGAACAGAGTAATCCTTTAGTCTATTTGCACGGGGGGTATTACGGCCTGGGCGACTTTATAGGCCGCTTTGGTTTCTCCGTTAAAAAAGAATAGGCTAAACAAACTGCATACTAACCCTAAATATTTAAACCAACATGCAAAAAGACACTGAAATCTTCAATTTGATTGAAGCCGAACACCAGCGCCAGTTGCGCGGTATCGAACTGATTGCTTCCGAAAATTTTGTTAGCGACGAAGTAATGCAGGCTATGGGATCTTGGCTCACCAACAAGTACGCCGAAGGCTATCCTGGAAAGCGCTATTATGGCGGTTGCGGCGTAGTAGACCAAACAGAAACCATTGCTATTGAACGTGCCAAACAACTCTTTGGTGCTGAATATGCCAACGTACAACCTCACTCTGGTGCACAAGCGAATGCTGCTGTATTCCTGGCTGTACTTAATGCGGGCGATACCTTCCTCGGTCTGAATCTTGATCATGGTGGTCACCTTTCACATGGTTCAAAAGTAAACACTTCCGGTATACTTTATAATCCTATCGGTTATAATCTTAATAAGGAAACCGGTCGAGTAGATTACGATGAAATGGAGGCTTTAGCCATGGAACACAAGCCCAAACTCATCATCGGTGGTGGTTCTGCCTATAGCCGTGAGTGGGACTATGCCCGCATGCGCGAAATAGCCGATAAGGTTGGTGCCATTTTTATGGTTGACATGGCTCACCCTGCAGGCCTCATTGCTGCTGGATTACTTGATAACCCCGTGAAGTATGCACACATCGTAACGACTACAACACACAAAACCTTGCGTGGTCCTCGCGGTGGTCTTATTCTTATGGGGAAAGATTTTGAGAATCCCTGGGGCCTGAAAACTCCGAAAGGCGTTACCAAGATGATGAGTCAAATCATAAATAGTGCTGTATTCCCCGGTATCCAAGGCGGCCCGCTTGAGCATGTAATTGCTGCTAAGGCTGTTGCATTTGGTGAAGCACTTAAACCTGAGTTTAAGGAGTATGCCATGCAGGTTAAGAAGAATGCTGCTAAACTGGCAGAAGAACTCGTCAAGAGAGGATTTGGTATTGTTAGCGGTGGTACGGATAATCACTCTATGCTTGTTGACCTACGCTCCAAATATCCAGACTTGACTGGTAAGGTTGCTGAAAATGCTCTTGTTGCAGCTGACATTACCGTAAATAAGAATATGGTTCCCTTCGACTCCCGTTCTGCTTTCCAAACTTCTGGTATCCGACTTGGTACACCTGCAATTACTACACGTGGTGCCAAGGAAGATCTTATGGTAGAAATTGCCGAGATGATCGAAGAAGTACTTAATGCTCCTGAAGATGAGAAGGTAATTGCAGCTGTTCGCTCTCGCGTAAACGAGACTATGAAGAAATACCCGCTTTTTGCCTGGTAAAAGAAACCTTATGTAAACTCTAAATATAAAAGCTATGCAACGTCAGCCCAGCTACATTGCATAGCTTTTTTGTGCATAATACAAACTTAATCAAGAACAATAACTTCCTAAAGTTAAAGGATTAAATGTAACTCTAGGTTTATCCAGACTTTTAAAACTATGGTATTCATCCCATCTACCCCATATTCCTAAATATAAAAAAGGCTTTAGTTGATCAATAAATCAGCTAAAGCCTTTGCTTCTTATT
>Freddie_p2__coassemble_1390_pt1 | contig 38785 bp, 34 predicted proteins | sample Freddie_p2__metabat2_high_PE_021 | metagenome-assembled genome bin Freddie_p2 | reverse complement strand
TTAATATTGTCGGGGCGACGGGATTCGAACCCACGACCCCCTGCTCCCAAAGCAGGTGCGCTAACCGGACTGCGCTACGCCCCGTTTGCTTTAAACTACTTACAACCCCGTATGTAGAGGGGATGTTTGCCTTAAAAGCAGTGCAAAAGTAGTACTTTTTTTGTAAACAGACGCACTTTTACCAAAAAAATTATCGTAAAAAGAGTTTCCTGGCCAAAATCCATCCACCCCGGCCCCCTAAACGGGTATAATGGTAAAGCACCGGCAATATTATTTTTTTGAAAAAAACCGGCTCTTTACGTGCCATACCACAGGCTATGTGGCGCACATGAGTTGCTGCCTGCTGGTTTTTTTCTTTTGCAAGTATACCCGCCAGAAGCATACTGCGAACAGCTAAAGCCTGCAAATAAGTGGAATCAGACAACACTTCCCTATACGCCGTCTCAAGAGCTTTGCATATACGCATCCATGTTGAACTGAAGTCTTTACCCGTCTGACTATCTTCATGCTGATACAGCCTGTGCCAAGCCCTTCCTCGCAACCACACCGTGCGGGGTGCACGCATCAACAGTCGAATTCCAAGTTCCCAATCGTCCCAAGTTGATAGCGACTCGTTCCACCCTCCTATGCTGCGCAACAAATCAGTTCGTACAAACATGCCCTGTGTGGCTAATTGCCCGGAAAGCAGTTGGTCGACCACCGAAACTGAATATTGTACAGCACGCCTAACTTCGCGTCCATCTGCAAACACCATCAATGTGGCACAAGCCACCAGATCGGCAGCTGGATTTTGCTTGATAGCCTCGGCTACTGCTTCAAAAAAGCCGGAACTCAGTTCATCGTCTGAATCAAAGAAATAAACCCACTCCGTACGAACCTCTCGAAGGCCTGCATTGCGAGCTACACTTGCTCCTTTACGGGGTTCGCTTAGCAAAACTATGGGCAGTTCGGGATGTGCTGCAGCAAAGTCGGCGCAAATTTGTGCCGAGGCATCGGTACTTGCGTTGTCAACCAATATGATACGATGGGGCAACAGCGTACAGGCAGCAATACTCTTAAGCGTTCGCGGCAGGAATTTTTCGCGGTTATGGTAAGGGATGACTAAAGAGAACATAACGAATACCTTTAAGCATTTGAACAAAAAACGACAAACGGCGGCACACACTTACGTTGGGATACAGACAAGCATACTTCAGACTCCGCAATACAGCTCCCCACGGCCCGTGTATCATAGTCAGCACTCCTCCTTTTGCACGTTGCACGCCTTGCAGTTCGGCAAAACGGGTACCCGTTGTTTCGCCCGGTGTGTTCACCAAATGTAAAGGTTCGTAATAAACAGCACCTCCACGCTCTGATGTTTGATGTACAAAAAGGTCTTCTTCGCCACAACACATATAAGTTCCCAAGCCAAAACGTTCGTCAAACTGAGGAAGGCCTGCACTGCGCCGAAGCACGAGCTCCCACGATGCTACAAAGGCATAACGCGGTCGTGTACGGTACTCATAGGGGGCTGCCGGATAATTTTGCAGGGGATGTCCCTCAAAGTCCGTTCCCTGCAGTTGCAAGATGGCTGCTTGCGGATGCAGGGCTATGGCTTTTTTTACCGCGTTGATGCTGTCTGGTGTATAGCGGCAATCATCGTCGGCTATAATAAGCCAATCGCCTATGGCATGTTTGAGTGCATTGTTGCGGTTGCGCGAGAGTCCTTTACCCTGCAGTTCAACCACTCTTACGTCGGGCCTTCGAATCAGTACTTCGGGCAAGTCAGCTTGTGCGGTTAACGGTACATTACATTCCCGATTTGCCGATACTGCGGTATGTGTATAACTATGTTGCCACGATACCAGGTAACAAACTCCCGGCATGGGCGGCATAAGCAATGCAGGAATCTTCAAGATACCTGCATCTATTGTACAAATAAGGAATTCAATGGTCATAAGCTACGCTGTTGCCTCTGCCTCAATCAAAGGCTATTCTTTGCCGGCTGTTCGCTGCATAAAACGTATACCTTCAGCCAAATGTTTCATCATGGGCCAAAAATGGCAGTATCCATTACGCGCACAATCCCACGCAAAGCACAGACTGTTCCACCAGGCCTTGGCTCCGTTACGATAGTAATCAATAGCCCCCCGGCTACGTTGCACACCGGCATCTACGTAGATGAGCGATTTTTTGAGCATTGTGCTGGTTTCTACTATTTTTTCGGGGATGTAACGCATACGCAGTTTGGCACGCAATGCATCTTCAACCCACACTTCCTCCTCACCGCAGGTCAAGAACTTAGTACCCAGTCCAAAACGCTCATCAAAACGTATGCGTCCTTGAACCTTGTTGCGGCGGCAAGCCATTTCGAGCGCCGAAACGGTATACTCCTCAGGCATGACCAACACATCGAAAGCCTCTTTCGGATACTTTTTCAAGGGTTTGCCGGTATAGGTTGTTGCGCAAAAAAAGGCCACATCCAAATCGGGGTTTTCGCTGAAATGACGCGTCACCAAAGCCGGTGTATCGGGCAGCAGGCGGGCATCATCATCGGCATACATCACTATTTCGGCCGTTGCCTTGTCCATCGCAAAGTTCCGGTTTGCCGACAGGCCTTGCCCCTTGTATTTAAAGATAGACACGTCTGCACGTGCACTAAGTGCTTTCGGAATCAAATCCAAATAACGCTCGTCGGTATACTGATACGATACGATATACCTTACTCCCTCCTGAGGAGGCAGGAGCACATCCTGTACGCGGACGATGCCCTTGTTCAACGAACAGATAAGAATGTCGAGATTCATGGTTCTTTGTAGATATAATGATTAGGTAACGGCCTCTATTCACGGCAAGAGCATCTGCATTGACAACACACTCGCCGGCTATCTGCTTTTACGGCCAATCTGTATTTTTTTAGGTTTCAAAAGTATTAACAGCCCTGCATACCTCAAGCACTTGTGCATCGGTTATCACCGGACTTATAGGCAAGCTGATTTCGCAGTCTGCCCAATGTTGAGCTTCGGGTGTAACGATGTGCCGATTGCTTACCAGTGGCTGCAAAGCCGGTTGCGCACTCAAGCTAAGGGGGTAATGTATCAGGGTTTCTACTCCATGACGGCCCAAATGCTGCATCAGCTTGTGGCGTGCCGCGCAGCGAACGGGATAAATATGGAACACACTGTTGCGGCTCTCTCCCCCATAAGGCAGCAGCACTTCGGGATGACTGAGATTGGCAGCATAGAGGGCAGCTACCTGCCGGCGCCGTTCATTGTCGGCATCGAGTCTGCGCAACTTCAAGCGCAGAACAGCAGCCTGCACCTCGTCTAAACGGCTGTTAAGCCCCAGGCAAGTGTGGTAATATTTGCGTTCGGCCCCATAATTGGCCAACACACTTACGGTATGGGCCAATTCGGCATTGTTGGTTACCACAGCACCACCATCGCCTAACGCTCCGAGATTTTTGCCCGGGTAAAAACTAAACGCCGACAAATGTCCCCAACTTCCTACACGTTTTCCGGCAATGGCTGCGCCATGGGCTTGGGCTGCATCTTCAACAACCTGCAATCCATGCTCCTCGGCCCACGCCATCAGTTCGGGCATGGGGGCCGGATAGCCGTAAAGATGAACTGGAATCACGGCACGCGTACGCAATGTCAGTACGCGTGCTGCCAGTTCGGGAGTAAGCACGGCATGCTCGTCAACATCTGCCAGTACAGGCTTTAGGCCAGCCCGCACCACAGCCTCGGCTGTTGCTATAAAGGTCATGTCGGGCACAATCACTTCGTCGTCATCCTGCCACCGATAGTGGCTTTTGAGCGCCATCAGCGAAAGGGTGAGCGCATCGAGTCCGTTGCCAACTGCTACACAGCATGCACTGCCTATATATCGGGCAAACTCTGCCTCAAAAGCCTTTACTTCGGTGCCATGCAAATACCAGCCACCTGCCACTACGCGCAATACTGCCTCGGACAAGCGGGGCTCATAACTGGCTGTGATGTCGTTGAGCGGCAAAAAGGGAATCATGCGTATAAAAAACTTTATTCTAAAGATTAAATGTATAGGCATCGTAACACACTGCGCGTGCTCCGAATCCTTCTTTCTGAAAAATGAGTCCTTCGTTAAGCAAGCGTCCGTGCTGCTCAGTCGATATGCCAAAGTCCAGATAAGGTCGCTGCTGAGCTTCGGGCTGCAGGATAGCCGCCAGCCGGGCAAACAACCAGTCGAGCGCACCAACGGCACAACCTTCGTTGCTGGCAGCTATGTATTGCACATGCACTACCCGTGGCATTACAAAAAGCAGACAGCCGGCCAAACAAACCGAAGGTGTGTGGCTACCGACTGTACCCGACGGGGCTTGCACAGTGAGCAGTTTGATACATTGCGGAAAACGCCGGGCGAGCAGTTCGAGTTCGGACAGGCTGTGCACAGGATGAGTGCCGTGGCGCTGCACCAGCACACTGTCTAGCAAATGCCAAAAGACAGGAAGGTGGTGCATGGTATCGGATATTTGGAGGAAGCCTAAACGCTCGGCCTTGCGCACCTTGCGGCTTCGCAACTGGCTAAACGGCAGGGGATTCCGCAAATCGATGACCGACGATACGGCCCGGCTTTGCAATGCAGCTCCGTTTCTGACCAACCAATATAAATCTTCTTCTGCCGGATAGGTATGGTAGATGTGGGGCACGGGCTTATAGCCAATTTGCTTAAAGCCACGGGCCTGATAGTAAACCTTCATCCGGTCGAAAAACTGCCCCACAACTGCTGTTGTTGCAGTGGGCAAGAGCAACAGGCCACCATAAGTCAGGCCGGCATGCGACTCAATGCGAGTGGCGTCGGAGGGGTGAATACAGGCCGGGAATAGGGCCTGAATGTGCCCACGACTATCGGTAAACATCAGCGACGTATCGGTGAAACGGTCGCTGTGGTAGTCCATAAAGTCGCGTTCGAACAGGAAACTTGCCTGGCGGGCCTGCCTTACAGCCTCGTCCCATTGGTTTCGGAATGCCGGACTATAGGGTATGATGCTTATTTCCATGCCTCGTTCCGGGATTTTTGAAGTTGGGAAACCTCGTGCAAAAAGTCCTCGTAGTTGCTTATGTAGCCCGTCTGGTCGTAATGGCCCGAGGCTAAACACAGGCAAACGGCATCGGCACTAAAGTCGAAAAGTTCGCACCACACCATGGGCGGAATAAGCAGCCCTTTTTGAGGATTGTCGAGCAGAAACGTTACCGGGGGCTCCATGCCGTTACTGACCCTTACTTTGAAACTGCCGCTTACGGCCGAAAGGGCCTCCCAGCAAGTACGGTGGGCATGCATACCCCGCTGGCACGAGGCAGGCACTCCGTGTATCCAAAACACGCGCTGCACCTCAAAAGGCAAACACTTGCCTTCGGTATTACCGGCAATGGTAAGTACTCCGCGCTCATCACTGAATGCATCGTACTCAAAAGTCAGTTTATCGTATGCTGAGTTGAACTCCATGGGTCTAAAATGTTTCTTATAGCGCAAAGTTAAAGATAATTTCGAAATATAAAGCATTTAGCCCATAAAAAGGTGATGAACCCCGGTTTTGGGCGTTGAGGGGTTCCTGGCCGAATGTAGCTTGTACACTTGCGTGCAACGCTAATAAGGGTTAGGCGAAGGGACTTGGAAACTGATGTCTATAAGGTTGCAAGGCCTTCTTTTAAGAACTTTTTTTCACCAAAACTAACGCATTGTATAAATATCTATAAATTTGCATTCCGGTTAAAATATGCCCTTCTTTAGCTTTGAAGTACAAGTATACGAACAAGAAACAACACACTGCCACGATGTTTTGCACGCCGGGGCAAGTTAGCTACAACGATTGGGGGTGTAGAAAATTCTAAAGGGGCGATAGGATTTTCTAAAGGAGCGATAGAAATTTCTAAAGGGGCGATAGAAATTTTGATAGCAACCAACTATTTAGAGCGCAAAACCAACAAAATCAGCAAAAAAACGTTTTATTTTCTGAAGTACGAACCTAAAAAACAAGGGTTGGCTTGTAAGCGCAAGCCAACCCGTATAAAGCTAATATCTGTTGCCTTCAGTTGTTATACAAAGATACTTCATTTTTTGCCTTTTTCCAAATTGTTTTTCGGAACAACCTTTTGATTCGGTTGAAATGAGGGGCAAATCTGCTCTTTTTCGTGATAAATAATATTAACGGACTAGATAAACAATCGGACTGATATTCTGCTAATTACCACTGAAATTATCGTATTCAAAATCGGTCTGGCGCCTACCGGGGCTCCAGTGTATCGAACCGCATGATTAACAGCAGCACTAAAGAGGCTTCCAGCCTGCTACTCCTTGCCGGGAACGACTGCCACTACAGCATCTACCGGCACATCGAAACTGTTGGTGGGCACCTGTTCAACCAGTTGACAAGGGTAGCAGATGCCTAACTTATAGGCTCGCTTGAGTGCAGGTTGCGAAAGGAAGCGGTCGTAATAGCCCCGGCCACGCCCCATGCGGTTGCCTGCAGCATCAAAGGCGACTCCGGGAACAAGCACCAAATCGATATCGGCATATGCTGTAAAGGCTTGACCGACAGGTGCACCGATGTGGAAGGCCGACTCGCAAAGTTCGCCACCAGGAATGTAACGCCGCAATTCGAGTTCGTCGCCATCAACAACCGGCAAGAGCACCGTTTTGACTGCTGCCCAGCGCTCAACAAATGCATGAGTACATACTTCGTCGGGCAGGGAATAAAAGAGCATCACCGTACGGGCTGCGGCAAAACGCGGATGAGCCTCAACTTGCTCAAGGAGGGAGTCCGAAAGGTGCTGTTTTTCAGCTAAAGACAATGCCTTTACTGCAGCTTTTACGCATTTACGAAGATCGGATTTATCAAGCATATAGCAAGGGTTTGGTTGTTGTACTCAGGAGCCTCGGTGCAAGAGGTCCAGCGAAGCATGTTGCGCACAAAGCTGGACTGGAAAGGCTCGTTGAAAGGATTTTCAAACGGGCTGAAGGCAAAAAGGGAGGGTGCTCCGTAGGGCACAGCCCAACCAAACGGCTTGCAAAGAGCCTGCTTGCGCGATTTTGCAGCTGGGATTTCGGGAAATGCCTTGCCCGAAAGCAACATCTCTACCCCTCGCTTTACAGCCTCATCGTTACGGTTTGCATAAGCTGCAGCATCGCTGTCATCGAGCACATCCGAAATAATGGCTGTTGTGAGATACGACTTGAGCAACCTGCGCGAACGTTCTATCAGCAGATTGCGGCGCTTCAGTCCGTTACGAGCTGCATAGCGCACAAAGTCCTCTACTAAATTTTTACGTTCCAGAAACTTGTCGAGGGTTTCCAAATCTTCGCATTGTGCCAACTGCTTGCGATGCCTGTCGACAAAATCGTAGGCATAAGTAAAAAGCATACCGCTAAAGTAGGCCTCCTTGAAGTAAGAGGTTATACCAGTTGTATCGCGCGGTATAAACACGTCGGGCACAATGCCTCCGCCGCCATATACCACCCTGCCCAAACGGGTTTTATACTTTGCTCCAGTCATGCGGATGCTATCGGCCGAAAAATATTCGCCATGCTCGGCACGGAGCAGAAGGTCGGCTTCGTAATCATCCTCAGCCCCCGGCTTGTAAGGCTTTTGCACACAGCGTCCCGAGGGTGTGTAATAACGAGCTGTGGTTAAGCGCAATTGCGACCCATCGGGGAATTCAATAGGTACCTGTACGAGTCCTTTGCCAAATGTACGACGGCCTATAATCATACCCCGGTCGTTGTCTTGAATGGCGCCAGCCAAAATTTCGCTGGCCGATGCTGAGGTTTCGTCGACCAATACCACCAGGGGCATCGACTGATAGGCTCCACGTCCGTCGGTACGATATTCCATGCGCTTTGACTTTCGTCCCTCGGTATATACAATCAACGAATTTTTCGAGAGGAAGTCGTTCACAATCTGTGTGGCCGTTTCCATATACCCTCCGGGATTTCCACGCAAATCGATAATCAAGTTTTCAAAACCCTTAGTCTGCAATTTGGCTAACGCTGCCAGGAATTCGGCATAGGTAGTATCGCCAAATCCCGTAATACGCACATAGCCCACCTTGGGTGCAGGCATATAAACTGCATCGATTGTTTTGACAGGCACATCGCCACGCGTAATGTTGTAACGCAACAGTTGCTTTTTACCCACCCGCTTAATACCCAACTTAGCCTCTGTACCCTTGGGGCCTTTAAGACGCTTCATCGCGCCATCGTTGGTAATGGTATCGCCCACATAGGTTGTGCCATTAATACTTACAATGCGGTCGCCCGCCTGCAAACCTACACTCTCTGAAGGTCCTCCTTTTACAACCTTAACCACCCGGATGGTATCCTGGAAGATTGTAAACTGCACACCTATTCCCGAGAAACTGCCTTTGAGGTCCTTCATAGACTCTTCGACCTCGGCAGCCGAGATATAAGTAGAGTGAGGGTCAAGTTCCTTAAGAATTTGCGGCAAAGCACGTTCTACCAAGTCGGGGATATCAACAGAGTCGACGTACTGATCGTCGATTAAATGGAAAAGGTCGAACACCTTATTGCTCGAATTGTTGATAATGCTGAGCCGGTTGCCCGAGAAATGGTTGGCAAAGAAACTACCAACAAGTATTCCGAGCACGACTCCCACAGATATAATAAAGGGTACAAAACGGTTTTTATCTGGTTTGCTCATCATGAATGTTTAAAAATAGCTTAATCACTGACAAGGGTTTCACTGTAAAAAGCAACTGAGGGCATATCACTGAGAGGAGTACTAGTGGTGACCGGTTTCGGCTGTTTCTGCATCGATTGCCATTTGCACCACTTCGATGCCGGCACGCTGCAAAAGGTCGATACCATCGGTCAGTCTGTAACTGCGCGCATAAACTACGCGCACAATACCTGCCTGGATGATCAGTTTGGCACACTCAATACAAGGAGCATCGGTTACATAAAGGGTGGCTCCATCGGAGTTATTGCCTGAACGGGCTATTTTGGTAATGGCATTGGCCTCGGCATGGAGTACATAGGGATAGGTCAATCCATCTTCACCCTCACAAATATTGGGAAATCCGGACGGGGTTCCATTATAACCATCGCTGATAATCATTTTATGCTTTACTATCAATGCTCCTACCTGGCGACGGGTACAATAGGAGTTTTCGGCCCAAATGCGGGCCATGCGCAGATAGCGGCGGTCAAGGAGTACTGATTTGTCCATAGTTGTTAATTCGGTTGGAATATGTAACGTAGTCCCGGCTGGAGCACAGCTACGGGGTATATGTTCCTGCAAAGAGCTACACTGTAAGAAAATCCTGTTGCAAGGCAGAGCACCTCCATGGTATTTTCAGCCTTTTATGCCATCGCGCTCAAGCAGGGCATCAATGGTGGGATCCTGCCCTCTGAAACGGCGGTACAGTTCGGAAGGGTGCTCAGTGCCTCCCTTTGACAGGATGTTCGAACGGAAACTCTGGGCCGTAGCCTCATCAAAAATTCCATTTTTACGGAAGAGCGCAAAAGCATCGGCATCGAGCACTTCGGCCCATTTATAGCTATAATAACCGGCAGCATAACCGCCCGACATGATATGACCGAACTGTACGCTCATGCAAGCATCGGGCACTATTGGCAATAATAAGGCACGTGCCCATGCCTGATTCTCGAAACTGCGCACATCGCCCTCAAGTGCATGCGGCAACGTGTAATAGGCCATATCAAGCAGTCCGAACGAAACCTGACGCATGCAGGCATAGGCCGACTGGAAATTCCGACTCTTACGAATACGCTCAATGTACTCGGCAGGCAAAGGTTCGCCGGTTTGATAATGACGGGCAAATGTATGCAAAAACTCCGGTTCAGTTGCATAGTTCTCCATAAATTGAGAGGGCAACTCCACAAAATCCCAATACACCGAGGTGCCGCTGAGCGCTGCGTAATGCGTCATTGCAAAAATACCATGAAGTGCATGGCCAAACTCGTGCAGGAATGTTTCGACTTCACCCAATGTTAATAGAGCCGGAGTATCGGCGGTGGGTTTAGTAAAGTTGGTAGTTACACTAACAACCGGACGCATGGAGTTGGCCGGACAGACGGGCTGCGATGAGGGAATACAGGCATGCTCATCGCGATAGTTGGTCATCCAGGCTCCACCCTGCTTGCTCGCACGGGGGAAGAAGTCGGCATACAACACAGCCAGGAACTGGTGGTCGGAATCAAACACACGGTAGGCACGCACATCCGGATGGTAAACAGGCAATTGGCTGTCGGCCTCAAAGGTGATGCCGTAAAGGCGGGTGGCCAGCGAAAATACGCCGTTTATGACCTGCGAAAGTTCAAAATACGGACGCAGCATATCAGGGTCGTAATCATAAAGCGCCTGCTTGAGCTTTTGGCTGTAGTATGCAAAATCCCAAGGCATGAGACGAAAAGAATCTCCCTCCATCCGGCGTGCCATCTCCTCAACCTGAGCAACCTCCTCGAGTGCTTTGGGACGATAGTTCTGAACCAAATCGTTCAAAAGGCTGTAAACTGCCTCGGGAGTTTGTGCCATGCGACGCTTGAGCGCATACTCTGCATAGTTCGCATAGCCTAATACTTGGGCTAATTCGCGACGCAAATTGACAATTTCGGTAACTACATCGAAGTTGTCGTACTCATCGGCATGGGTACAACGGGTATGATAGGCGCGATAGAGTTCCTTGCGACGCTGGCGATTGGCTGCATACATCATGAACGGACCGAAACTGGGAGCATGAAGGGTAAAGACCCAACCCGTAAGGTTGCGGGCTTCAGCCTCATGAGCAGCAGCTTTGCGGTGCATTTCGGGCAAGCCTTCGAGTTCTGCCTCATCCACAATATGCAGCACAAATTTATTGGTGTCTTTGAGCACATTCTGCGAGAATTTGAGTGTTACCTCGGAAAGACGTGCTGTAATTGCACGAAAGCGCTGTTTTCCAGCTTCGTCAAGAGCTGCGCCAGAACGTTCGAAGCCTTGATAAACCTTTTGCAGAAGCATTTGGTCCTCGGGTGTCAAATCTGCCGGAGGATTATCGCTTATGGCTTTTACACGCTTAAACAATCCTGCATTAAGCATCAGGTTGTTACTGTGTTCCGAGAGCTTTGAAGCCATCTCATTGGCTAACTCGTCGAGTTCATCACAAGTTTCGGCACTGAGCAAGTTATACATCACTGTCGAAGCCCGCTCCAATTTTTGTCCGGCATTCGAGAATGCTACGATGGTATTGGCAAAAGTGGGTTGCTCAGTATTGGCCACAATGGCATCAATCTCGGCCAGTTCTTCGGCCATACCTTCAAGAAGCAAATGACGTAAATGGGCTGCTATCCCGGCATTACTTGAAAATGCAGGCAAAGCCGAAGTGTTGAAGGCGGTATCTAACGACTCCTTCCACGCCTTGTCGGTTAGGAGTTGAGATGTGATAAAATCTTGCATAATGTGATTGTCTTATTTAAAGGAGCTTCTCGATTTCGGCAAACTTGCTACCTCGGTTCAGAGCAAGATAAACCTTGTAGAGCAAGGGTGCCCAACGCGTTTTGAGGTTGGGGGTTTGCTTGCGGTAACTTTCAAGGTAAGGTTCGGCCTTACGGTAAAAATCGGTACGCTCATGGTACTTGTTTCGGTAATTGTCGGAAAAAGCATTCTCGGGTAACTGCACCTGCAGTGCTTTGGCCACATAAGATGCCCCAATGTAATAATTGGCCTCGACATTGGCTGTATCAACACGCTGCAAATGTTTGCCTGCAGCTATGCACTCATCAAAACATTTAAGATTGAGGTAGCCGATACAACGGGCAAGCAGTGCTGAGATATCAACGGAATCGCGCTCCAACTGTACGTCTGCCACACGCAATACATCAACAAAACGATTATTGTCGCTGTAAAAGTCTACGAGACGCGTAAAGAACATGGACTGCAAGGGATATTCCTTCCACCCTATTTCTAAGAAAGACTGATAAGCCTTTGGATTTTTTTCGGCCTCGGCTGTATAGACCAAACAAGCCAGGATTGACTGCCGTGAAAGCGAATCGGTGAGTGCCAGCTGCTCATAGCGATGCACTTCGGCATAAAGTTTTTCGTTGTATGCACTGGTCAGATAAAGACATGCATTGAGTGGCTCGCCTTTAGTAGATAGTGCTGCTTGCTGACCAAGAGCAGTATGTGGAAGTTCGAGACATGTTCGAAGATACGACATGGCCTCGCTGTATTTTCTGCTTTTATAAAAGTAGCGCGCTGCTGCCTGCAGGTTTGGAAAGTAGCGCTTGAGTTGCTCGCAAACGAAATCGGCTTGCTTTTCCTTCTTTTTATTCTTTTCGCTATTCGCTCGCTCCAGGGAGTCGAGGTATATAGCCTCTCGGATTATTTGATGGGTGGTCGAGAAGAATGCGATAGTATCGTAGCTCCGCTTGAGATAGATTTTCATATTTTCAGCATCGTTGAGCCCGCGGTTGGCTTCGATGCTATAGAGGCACAACTTAGGGTCGAAACGGTGAAGCGAATCTTTACGGAGCTGCTCCACATGACTGATAACCTCTTTATAGTTTTTAGCTTTAAGCGCTGCCTTGACCGGCTTGTACACCCGCTGGGGCGATACTGCTAATGGCAGGACAAGGAAAAGGAATGTAAGTAAAGACTTAAGCATAATATAGTTTTGATGGTTGGTTGTTACAGAACGAAGAGGAGACATTCTGCCTGGCGCTACTACGCTATCGTAACGCACAAGAACTATTGGTATCTGTACAGAAATTGGCAAAAAACTTGCCACCAGCCCCAAACGGCTATTGATGGAAGCTATATGGCCTACACATGCTGCATAGTACACATAAAGCAATAACAACTAAAAGAGTACGGCCCGGCAAACACTCCAAGCAGGGTGCTTGCCGGGCCCTAACTCTAACGGATTAGTAAATAGGACTTAGAGAGCGCTCTTATTGGCTGCATCGAGCAATGCATCCATCTCCTGAGCTTTGTCCATCTCGTTCAAACTTGAATAAACAATCTGAAGCGGAGAAGCCCAACGGCGTGCATCGTTCGGAGTGAGCTGGCGAAGCTTCTCGAGGTAGGGCTTTGCCTTTTCGTAATAGCTCTTGACAGTTGCAATTTGTTCCTGGCAAAGTGCCTTATCCTTTGCACTGACAGCCTTGCCATTGCCCTGTACTACCTGATCCATACCAATAAACTTGAACTTACCTTCGAGACGCTGCTCATAGATATCGTTGATATAGGCAGTACCCATATTGAAGAGAGCATCTTCGTAGTTGGGGTCAATGGCGAGAGCCTTTTCCAAGCTCTTGCGTGCCTCTTCATAGTTACCGGCTATATTAAGTTCGAGTGCACCCTTTACATACCAGTTAATCTTGTTGTTAGGGTCTTCGGTCACGAGTTTTGTACCGAATGCCAAAGCATCGTCCACCTTCTTGTTCTGCATATAAGAATAAAGCAGGTTTTGGATAAAGGTGGTCTCGCCAGTGCGCTTAGCAGCCTCAACCAAAGTGTTCTGCCATGCTACAGAGTCCTTCTTCTCACCAAGTGCATTAATCTTGATGATGTAAAGGTCGTGTACGCCGATGGTATCCTTCAAAGCCTCGTCGCAGCAAGCAATAGCCTGGTCCCAATTCTTGAGGTGGAAGTTCTGGAGAGCAAGGTTTACGCGTGCCTGACTGTAAGTTTTGCCGGCGCGTGCATAGATAGAATCGCGATCGGCAGCCTCGAATATTTTAGTTTGGGGGAAGTCTACAAACTTTTGGAAGTAGTTGACACTCTCCTGCTTGTTGCCAACAGCATCCATAAAGGCACCGCAGTAATAGTAGAAGTCGGTAAGTGCCATTGCACCCATCTTAATGGCTGACTGCAATGTCTTATCAATTTTTACCTTACCCTTAGCGTTGGGTTTTACATTATACTCTTGAGCAGCTGCATACGAAGCAAGCGTTCCTTCAACACGCTTACAGAAGTTAAGCGTATCGAAGGGTACATTCTGCTGTGCCTTTTCGAGTTCGGGCGAAAGCATTTTGTACTGCAACTGGGCATTCTGATAGTAAAGAAGAGCCAACTTGTCGTTCTTTTGACCCTCTTTTGCCTTATCCATGTCTGCCTTCAAGATTCCCTCAGCTTCAGTATAAACATTTAAAGCCTCGGCCATTGACTCGGGAGTATGCTGATACATCAAAGCATCAGCCTTATTGATTTTCTCAGAAGCCTTCCAAGAGCCAGGCTTAGGGCCGCCCATCTGTTGTGCCGCAGCGCTTCCCATTCCCGCAATCAGAAGTGCGAGACTAATAAATAACTTTTTCATTTTCGGATGTGGTTTAAAAGGTTATTGTTTAAAAGGTTGAAGAAGTTTGGGAGACGGCTGCCAATCGGGTTTTCCGCAAGGCACCCGTCGCCCGAGTTATAAGTAAAGCCTTAGGTTGTGAGCACAACTAACGGCTACTGAAAGTCATCTAAATCGTCGAAGAGGCTTAACTGCCGAGGTTGCTGCTTGCTGACGGAGTTGTCTTCGTTTTTAACCGATTCGGATTGCTCTGAGTTTTCAGAAATTTGCTCAACTGTTTGTCCGGCACTTTCGGGCTGATTGTCAATTTCTTCAATCTGCTCATCTGATTCCTCAGCCTCTTCTGTCGGTACACGACATACGCTGGAGATTACATCATTTCGTTTTTCGAGATTAATGAGGCTCACACCTTGCGTTGCACGTCCTTGAACACGCACTTCGGCCAATCGTAAACGAATTGCAATGCCACTCTTATTAATAATCATAAGGTCGTCGTTGTCGGTAACAGCTTTAATTGCTATTACGGCCCCCGTTTTCTCGGTTATATCGAGTGTCTTAACACCCTTACCACCACGGTTGGTTACACGATAATCGGCCACAGCAGAACGTTTGCCATAACCTTCTTCGCTAACAACCATCACCGTTTCGTTTTCAGGGTCGTTAATGCAAATCATGCCTACTACTTCGTCCTTTCCGTCTTCGTCCAAGCGAATACCGCGCACACCGGTTGCAGTACGTCCCATGGCACGCACCGTGTTCTCGTTGAAACGAATGGCACGTCCATTTCGGTTGGCAATAATAATCTCGTCGGTGCCATTTGTCAATACCACGCTTACTACGCGGTCTTCCTCACGGATGGTAATAGCATTAACACCATTAACTCGCGGGCGAGAATACTCCGACAGACAGGTTTTCTTGATGATACCTTCTTTGGTACAGAATATAACGTAATGACTCTTACAGAACTCGGCATCGGCCAACTTACGGATATGCAGACAGGCATTGATGGAGTCATCAGGTTCGATGTTGAGCATATTTTGGATAGCGCGGCCCTTAGAACTCTTGGTTCCCTCGGGTATTTCGTATACCTTCAGCCAGTAGCAACGTCCCTTTGCCGTAAAGAAGAGCATGGTGTTGTGCATGGTAGCCGGGTAGATATACTCTATAAAGTCAGAATCGCGGGTGCTTCCGCCCTTTGAGCCAACACCTCCCCTATTCTGGGCACGGAACTCTGCCAGCGGAGTACGCTTGATATATCCTAAGTGCGAGATTGTAATAACAACCTCATCATCGGCATAGAAGTCCTCGGGATTGAACTCTGTTGAAGAGAGCAGGATTTCGGTACGGCGCTCGTCACCGTACTTCTCCTTCACCTCAATCAATTCTTCCTTCATTACCTGATGACAGAGTCCATCATCGCTGAGCACTTGCTCATAGAATGCGATTTTACGTTCTATCTCCTCGTACTCTTCATGCAGCTTGGTTTGCTGGATATTAGTCAGCTGAGCCAGACGCATATCCACAATGGCCTTGGCTTGAATTTCGTCGAGTTCGAAGCGTTCCATCAAGCCCTCAATGGCTGCTTGCGGATTGCGCGAGGCACGGATAATACGTACAACCTCGTCGATATTGTCGGAGGCTATGATAAGGCCTTCAAGAATGTGGGCACGCTCCTGAGCCTTGCGAAGTTCAAAACGGGTGCGGCGAATAACCACATCGTGACGATGCTCCACAAAATACTTGATACAATCTTTGAGCGTGAGCAACTTCGGACGGCCATGTACAAGAGCAATGCAGTTAACAGCAAAGGATGTTTGCAAAGCCGTCATTTTGAAGAGCTTGTTCAGTACGACATTGGCGTTGAAGTCGCGCTTTACATCAATTACTATGCGCATACCTTCTTTATCGCTCTCGTCGTTTACATTCGAAATGCCTTCAATACGTTTTTCAGCTGCAAGTTGACCAATATTCTTTACAAGTTCTTCCTTGTTCAATCCATAAGGCAACTCTGAAACAATAATACTGTCATGCTGCGGTCCGCTCTCAATATCGGTCTTTGCACGCATCATTACGCGACCACGACCGGTTTCGTAGGCACTGCGTACACCTTGCATACCCATTATATAACCACCTGTAGGAAAGTCGGGAGCCTTGACATATTGCATCAACTCATCGATTGTAACCTCAGGATTATCGATATAAGCTACGCAAGCGTCAATAACCTCGCGAAGATTGTGGGTGGGTACATTGGTGGCCATACCTACGGCGATACCGCTTGCACCATTTACCAGGAAGTTAGGGATACGCGTAGGCATAACCTTGGGTTCGTCCAAGGTATTATCAAAGTTGCGGTCCATATCAACCGTTTCCTTGTCCAAATCCTGCATCATGGCTTCGCCTTCGACCGAAAGACGTGCCTCCGTATAACGCATAGCAGCTGCCGAGTCGCCGTCCATCGAGCCAAAGTTACCTTGACCTTCAACCAAGGTATAACGCATATTCCAAGGTTGAGCCATACGCACCAAAGCGCCATATACCGAACTGTCGCCATGCGGGTGATACTTACCGAGCACATCACCCACAATACGCGCTGACTTACGGGTTGGTTTGTCGTGAGTGATACCCAGCCCGAGCATACCATAAAGGATGCGGCGATGCACAGGTTTGAAACCATCACGTACATCGGGCAAAGCACGGGCTACTATCACCGACATGGAATAGTCAATATAAGAGGCCTTCATTTCCTCCTCAATATTGACCTTAATAATTCTGTCGTCGTCGTTTATCATTGCTTGTTACAGATACTTATGTTGTTTCAACGGACAAAAGTATAACTTTATTTTGGGGTATGGGTGCTTTTAAGCAAGAAATCAGCTTTACCACAAAGCATAAATGCCTTAAAAGGCCCTTATTTTTGCTTTACAGCGTCCAATACGACTTGTTCGACTCTAAAAAAAACAGGTCGAAACACACCACAGAAACGCTTAAACGCAAAATCTAAGGGATTTAAAGGGTCTGACAGAAAAGAAACTTTCCTAAAGTACACGCCGCCGTAATACACTCAAAAGTGCAGAATTATCGGCCGGAAGCCCTATGCTCAGACGCAAACATTGGCCCACCTGACGTACCTTAATCCCTTCGCGAAGCAAATCGCTGTAAACAGCTTCTGGCTGATCAAAACGAACCAACAAAAAGTTGGCTACCGAAGGATATACGTCAACACACCCCGGTAGTCCGCGCAAAGCTATTTCAACTTTGGTTCGCTCCTCAACCAACTGACGCGTCCACTTGTCAATATCCAAACGGCGGGCCAACAGCATTTCGGCTTCACGAATTACGGGCGAACTTACCGGATGCGTGTATCCTGTTTGCGCCAAAGCTGATATAACCTGCGGACGGGCTACCATTGCGGCAAGACGCAAGCCGGCTGCAGCCCACCCATGCGAAAAGGAACGTAAAATGATTAGGTTTTGATGACGATTAAGCAACTGTAACACCGTGGCTTGTGGCACAAAGTCGATGTAAGATTCGTCTATAACTACCATGCCGTCATACAAATCGAGCAATATATCCAAACTGGTACGTCCCAGCAAATTACCAGTAGGCGAATTGGGCGAACAGATAAATATCAATTTGACACTATCATCAATAGCAGACAGCAAGGCATCTACATCTAACGAAAAATCTGACGGACACAGCGGAACCTCACGATAACACAACCGATTTATCCGCGCACGCACCTTATAAACCGAACGGGTTGGCGTTACCGACAACACACTATCTTTACCGGGCATGGCATACAGTCGCATACAATGGTCAACTGCCACTTCTGTGCCTGCACACATGTAAATACACTGTGGCGGTATACGCTCATGTATCCCCCAAGCCTCACGCAAATGCATCAAGGTTCTATCCGGATACAGGTTATCGGGATAGTTATAGGGCGACTCATTGGCATCGAGTTTGACGCGCACGAGCTCTGTTTCTTGAGTGGGTTGTGACTGTTCTGATTGCTTCATGACTGCAAAGGTAAATCAAACATGATGCTACAGAAAGAGAATGGATGATTTATTCGAATATTTTACCAAAAAAGAGTCGAACAAGGCTTTCCATCCCACTCTACACACCCTGGCAACGTGTTGACACTTGTTCACTCAAAACTAAAATGCTGCTACACGAACTGGAATTAATAAAATCATTTATCTTTAATCCACCTACGAACTACTGCATACCTGCCGCGCGCTCCACGGCAAAGAATTAAAGGCTTATACAACAAGTACCGTAAGTTCATTTTTATACACGGGGTGCATTATTTTAAACACTCCAACTTAAAACTGCACAATCCGAGTGTGTATCGTATTCCCAAAGCTATCACCACATGCTACGAACCAGCATGCTGTACCCCATTTTCAACACGGCATCTACATCGGGCTACATCCGTTTCTATACAAACTACGACCTGATGAAGGTTGGTTACTACATAAGTCTGCCTTCTTATAACAACCATTACAACTATACAAAATCAAGAACTGCAGCTTACACCAGATATTTATTTCCGGTATAAGCTGCAGGATACTTTCTATTTACATTGAGCTACCTTTCTTATTGGCTCATGCTACTGATTGGATTATTGCGTCTGGAAACGTTTGCTTGCTCGAAGCAAGTGACGCGAAATGCTTACCAACTCTTGAGTTTCCTGAAGCGTTGAAAGATATAGCAGAGCAACCTTGATGTTAGAATCTTCGCGTTGTATGCGGTCTTGCTGGGCATGACGAATCTGCGAGATACGACTTTTTATAGCATTACCCTCGACCAGCACCTCATCAACTCCTTCAAAATCGCCGGTAGTTATCATACGGCGAGCTTCCTCAAGGAATTTGTCGACATCGTTGCAAATAGGGATAAACTCATCGATATAGTCTTGGGGCAACGGTTTAAAGTTGTTGTCAACGTGTTCTACACAAGGCTCCAACATACGCTTCAATCCATAAATTAGCTGTGTAGAACTGTTGCATCCCAAATGGAACCAAGTATTTTTCTCGACAGCCAGCAGATAGTCAATCTTACGCATACCAACAATCTCCTTACGACGATAGCGTCGCCAAACGCCTTTCTCTTTTTCAATATCCTGCGCACCGGTACGCAACTGCTTGATATTTTCGTGCATCAATCCTTGCGTAATATTATGAAACGTATCGCGGGTAAACGAAAGGATATCGCCTTGCGTGTTGCGCACATGCTCCAGCAAGAGTTCCCATGTTTGGTTCTTATCGTGACTGCGCACTAAGCGACGGAACAAAACATCGACAGTATCTTCTTCACGCTTCTTCTTGAAACGACGGTTGTTATTGATGATAACTATAGCAACAGTACATACTACCAATATCATGGCAATAAAACCACCCATGTGGTTAATGGTTGCAATAAAGAAACTCAAAATCATAGCAGCACCGGCCGTTATAAACCATCCACCAATAACGGTGATTACACCGGTAATGCGATACACCGCAGTTTCGCGTCCCCAAGCACGGTCGGCCAACGAAGAACCCATAGCTACCATAAAGGCAACATACGTGGTCGAAAGAGGCAACTGTAACGTAGTTCCTACAACAATCAACAAACCAGCCAATACCAGATTGACAGCAGCGCGAACCTGATCGAAGGCAGCACCTTCATCCAACTCAGTTCCGTCTTGCTCAAAACGCTTGTCAATCCAAACGGCTACGCTATGCGGCACATATTTTGAGATTACACTGGTGGTATTGAGTACGGCACGCACAGTGCGTCGAGCTATTTTTGACGAAGAAAACACTTCTTCGCCATCGTCCTGACGCGAAAGATTTACGGTTGTTTCCACCACCTTATGAGCCTTCTTCGATGTAAATATAGCCAAGGTCATAATAACACCTGCAGCAATCAAAAAGAATTGCTTGTATGGCAACTGGCTCTCACCCGCCAATACGTCTACTATATAGGTATCGGGCGAGCCGCCATTACCATGAGCAGTAAAGTCGAGATAAGCCTCTAGACCTGCAAGCGGTGTACCTATAAAATTCACGAGGTCGTTACCGGCAAAGGCCATTGCTAATGAAAATGTTCCAAAAAGGACAACGATTCTAAAGATATTAACCTTAAACAAATGCAGAATCTCCATCAGTACCGTAAAGACACAGAAACTGATTAGCATGATTTGCATTTTATTGTCATCAATCCATTCCGGAGTCCAGCCGATATAAGAGAGGAGCGAACTGTTACGCAAGCCTTTGACCAAAAGGAAATAAAATATCGAAGTAACACTTACACCTCCAAACAAGGCAATACTATAACGCAAATGCTTTTTGTAATGGAATGTAAATACCACGCGGGCTATCCACATCACAATCAAACCCACCACAAAGGCTATGGCTACTGACAGGAATATACCAATTATTACGCTTAACGCCTTATCAGTATTAATAAGCTGGTCGTATGTATGGCCATCGCTCATAATCTTTGAAAATGCCAGGGCTGTACTTCCGCCCAACAAACCAAAAACCATCGAAACGGTTGTCGAGGTGGGCATACCCAAAGTATTAAAAATGTCGAGCAAGATTACATCGGTTGCAGCTACTGCCAAAAAAATACACATCACATCGTTCAGTGTATAGTAATGTGGATTAAGAATGCCATGCCGGGCAATATCCATCATACCGCTGGATGTACTTGCTCCAACAAAGATTCCAACTGCTGCAACAATTAAAATGGTACGAAACTTGGCTGCTTTCGCACCCACAGCGGGGCTGAGAAAGTTAACCGCATCATTTGCAACGCCTACAGATAAATCGAACGTTGCCAAAACAATAAGGAACAGAAGAATTCCTAAATAGAAAAAATCCATATCGAGTGGGTTCTTAAAATAGTGTTGTGCTGCAAAATTAGCATTTGCTGTCTGATAGACCAAGGAAGACGTTAATTTTTTATTACGTTTTTATGAAATATGAGCTAAATTACCCCTCTGCATTTTCTTTTCGCAGAATGACGGCTCAAATCAAAAGACACATATTACAAGAGTTTAGCCATTAACCCTTCTAAATCTCACAAGCTACAATAACTATATTCCGAATACACATCATAGATTAAGTTGTACACAATTATTATGCAATAAATGGCTGTCTGCCTCAAAAACAACACCATTAGGGGTACAAAAGCACAAAAAGTTTAGGGTAAGTATTTGGTATGAATTAAAAAAATAGTACTTTTGCACGCCGATTATTATCTGGCAGGCCTTAATAAAGGCTCTGTCAAACCGAGAGTTAATAGTTGTGCCCGTTTTATTTGGCCAGGGTACAATGGTTAGGTGAGCTCACGGAACAGATAAAATTTAGTAGTTACAATTTAAAACAAACAAAAGTGGACACTTTAAGTTACAAGACCATTTCTGCCAACAAAGAGACCGCACAGAAAGAATGGATCGTAGTAGACGCTACTGATCAGGTGCTTGGTCGTCTTTGCACCAAAGTTGCCAAACTGCTGCGCGGTAAGTACAAACCCAATTTTACTCCGCACGTAGATTGTGGCGATAACGTTATTATCATTAACGCCGACAAGATTCAGCTCACAGGTAAGAAGTGGACTGACCGCATTTACTACACCTACACGGGTTACCCCGGTGGTCAGCGCGAGCACACTCCCCAGAGCATTATGGCTAAGCCCAACGGTGCTGACAAACTTTTCCGTCGCGTTGTTAAGGGCATGCTCCCTAAGAACAAACTCGGTGCTAAACTTCTCGGAAACCTTTATGTATACGAAGGTGCAGAACATAAGCACGAAGCACAGTCGCCCAAGGCAATTGATATTAACCTTCTTAAATAAACTGAGCAGTAATGGAAATGATTAATGCATTAGGTCGCCGCAAGAGCGCCATCGCCCGTATCTACGTAACCGAAGGTACTGGTAAGATTACCATTAACAAGAGAGACCTTACCGAGTATTTCCCCTCTCCCATCCTGCAGTTTGTTGTTAAGCAGCCCCTTTCGCTTCTCGATGTTGCTGAAAAATACGACATCAAGGTAAACCTCTGTGGTGGTGGTTTCACAGGTCAGAGCCAGGCTCTTCGCCTCGCTATTGCCCGTGCACTCGTAAAGATTAACGCCGAAGACAAGAAAGCCCTCCGCGCTGAAGGCTTCATGACTCGCGATCCCCGCGCCGTTGAACGTAAAAAGCCCGGTCAGCCCAAGGCACGCCGTCGCTTCCAGTTCAGCAAGCGCTAAAATTCAGTTGGGCATCATAACATTGCAGCCTAACAGCAATACTTTGAAAAATTCAAATGATGCCACTGTCTTTTACAATGTAATATTCGGCTCATCCTGCTGGATTTACGTTTAGTATCTAAACCTTCGGGACTTCGCCCGAAACGAACTACCCGGGGGCTGGTTGAATGTCGGAAGACAACCAACAACAACTTAAAAGAAAGTAAACGAACTCAAAACACATTCTGAAAATGTCCAGAACAAACTTTGACACCCTCTTGGAGGCCGGTTGCCACTTCGGTCACCTCAAACGCAAATGGAATCCTGCTATGGCTCCCTACATCTTTATGGAGCGCAATGGCATTCACATCATCGACCTTCACAAGACTGTCGCTAAGATTGACGAAGCTGCCGAAGCTTTGAAAGCAATCGCCAAGCAGGGCAAGCGTGTCCTCTTCGTAGCTACTAAAAAGCAAGCAAAGCAAGTGGTAGCCGACAAGGCTTCCTCTGTTAATATGCCTTACGTAACTGAGCGTTGGCCGGGCGGTATGCTCACCAACTTCCCCACTATCCGCAAGGCAGTGAAGAAAATGGCCAATATCGACAAACTGATGAACGATGGTACTTACTCAAACCTCTCGAAACGCGAAATTCTTCAGATTTCACGTCAACGTGCCAAGTTGGAGAAGAACCTTGGTTCTATTGCCGATCTGACTCGCCTTCCCGCAGCGCTCTTCGTTGTTGACGTATGCAAAGAGCACATTGCTGTTAAGGAAGCACAGCGTCTGGGTATCCCCGTATTCGGTATTGTCGACACTAACTCTAATCCCAACGTTGTTGATTACCTCATCCCCGCTAACGATGACTCTAACAAGAGCATCGAAGTAATTCTCGACGCACTTTGCGGCGCAATTGCTGAAGGTGTAGAAGAGCGTAAGGCTGAGAAGGTTGATGCTGAAGCTGCAGGCGAAGGTGAAGCTGCAAAGGCTCCCCGCAAGCGTGCTACCAAGGCCCGCAACGAGAAGGAAGAGGCCACTGAAGAGGCTTCTGCAGAGTAACTAATGTTTTCTAAAGTTCTTAGTTTTGAGGCTGATAGGCTATAAGGTTAGTTTTGCCAATCATTGACGAAAGGTAACTTTTAAACCCGCTGGCCTGAAACTAAGAACTTTTACTTTTATAAACCGTTTAATTCCTTAAATATTTCCAACATGGGAGTAGGATTAGAAGATATCAAGAAGCTTCGTACCATGACCGGTGCTGGCTTGGGCGACTGCAAAAAGGCACTCGCAGAATCGAATGGTAACCTCGAAGAGGCCATCGAAATTATCCGTAAAAAGGGTCAGGCTGTCGCAGCCAAGCGTTCTGACCGCGAAGCAGCTGAAGGTGCTGTACTCGTAAAGCAGGAAAACGGCTTTGCTGCTATCATTGCCCTCAAGTGCGAAACCGACTTCGTTGCTAAAAACGCAGACTTCATCAAGTTGGCACAGGATATCCTCGACGCAGCTGTTGCAAACAAGTGCAAGAGTCTTGACGAAGTAAAGGCTCTGCCTATGGGTGGACACACTGTTGCCGAAGCTGTGACCGACCGTAGCGGTATCACCGGTGAAAAGATGGAGCTCGATGGCTACAGTTTTATTGAAGGTGAGAACGTTTCAGTTTATGACCACATGGGTCGTCACATGCTCTGCACCATGGTTCAGACTAACAAGCCCGCTGAAGAGCAAGCTCACAATGTAGCTATGCAGGTTGCTGCAATGAACCCCGTTGCTCTTAATGAAGAAAGTGTTCCCGAAAGCGTAAAAGCTGAAGAGCTTAAAGTTGCTATCGAAAAGACCAAGGAAGAGCAGATTAATAAGGCTGTTGAAGCTGCCATCAAGAAGGCTGGTTTCAATCTCTATACTGCTGAAAGCGAAGAGCACATCGAAGAGGGTATCATGAAGGGTATCATCACTGCTGAACAGGCTGACCAAATTCGCGAAATCAAGCGTACAGCTGCTGAACAAAAAGCTGCTAATATGCCTGAGCAGATGATTCAGAACATTGCTAACGGACGTATGAACAAGTTCTACAAGGAATCTTGCCTCTTGAATCAAGAATACATCCAGGATAGCAAAATGACGGTAACTGAGTATCTTAAGTCTACTGACAAAGAACTCACTGTTATCGACTTCAAGCGCTTTACGCTCCGCGCTGAATAATTCAAGATATTCAGATAATCTAGTATCTACACATAACCGCTGCATCTTTATAAGATGTGGCGGTTTTATTTTATTCTATACTATTTGTGCTGTTCGGTAAACATGTTTAACTGGTAATTCTGGGTCAGTAGATTTTTAGTGGGGATAAGCATATAGATTAGCAATGCGAAAAAGAAAATACTTCTTGTCTACAACACCCCTAAGATTAGCACGGAAAAGTTTAATTTTAGCATTGAAAGACTCGGCCATTGCATTAGTTGAACGGTTGTTGTAGAAGTTAAGTATCTCTTCGTAGTGCTCATAAAATGTATGAATAAAAACGCGCATAAGAGCTGGAAACTTACTGACATAAAAAAGCTGCTAACCTTATTGGTTAGCAGCTTTTTCCTTTTACACTAAGGAAATTTATGAACTTGTTAGCAATCTGCCGAACTAATTTGCAGAAGAAACTTTACCATGCTGAATCCGATTCAGTTCGCTGAGGAGGTGCTGGCACATCGCGCCATTTCCCATTGACTGATAACGCTTGATGCGGTACTGAAGCATCACAATAACTTTGTTTTTGTCCATGTTCTTTTCGTCTTTTGTGCTGCCCGCGTTTCGGGCAACGATTAAACATTTCTTGTTTATAATCTCTTATTACATTGCAAAGATAGTTCTTTATATTCTATTTTGCAACATCAAGCATAGCAAAAAATGATTTGTATCGGATATTTAGCAGTGAACGGATTGGAATGCTACTTACTGCTTCCAAATGCGGCAAATACGAATATTCTGACTATAAATTATAGGTATGACTACTTATAATTAAAAGCCCTATAAAAACGATGCATAATACTACGTTATCAATGGCTGGTAATTCATTAGTAACTAATTATTATGGAAACAATAGACACGCATTTGCACTTGCAAGTAACATACATCTAACATAGCATGACCGAAAATGCAGAAAACTATCAAAAGACTTGTGCGGTACAGAAAAACTTTGTATTTTTGCAACCGATTTAGACCATTACACAAAGTTGTTACCAAACAATTTGATAACCCATAACAAAGCTATAGCAAAATGAAAAAAGGTATTCACCCTGAGAATTATCGTCCCGTTGTATTCAAGGACATGAGTAATGGCGACATGTTCCTCTCTCGCTCAACCTGCAAAACCACTGACACCGTTGAGTTTGAAGGCGAAACATACCCTGTCGTTAAACTTGAAATCTCTAGCACGTCTCATCCCTTCTACACTGGCAAGTCTAAGCTCGTAGATACAGCAGGTCGTGTTGATAAGTTCATGAACCGCTACGGTAAGAGCCGCAAGTAATACCAACTTGCACTGCTCTGACTGATATTCTTATCAAAGGGTAAGGTAACACCCAGTGTTTATGTGGATATTTCCGAAAGGGAGTATCCACTTTTTTAATATTAACAGCTCAATGCATCGCAAAATTTGCAACTTGTTCCTTTTATTCATAATAATCTATGAGTCACACTCCTAAAAATGCGAATATGGAACAACCTAATAATCAATCTTCTAACATCTATATAGCCTTGCTGTACTAAGCGGCTAAAAGTAACATCTGACCAATTGCTGCAGTCCCCAAGAGCATATTGGCACATCTTAGAAAATACTAATTTTAAACACCATCTATCAGCCGCATACATCAATTTGCCATCATATATAGAACTTAGCAACAAGATTCAGCCCCTTCGTCGAACGAAAAAGTCTAAATTCCTTTACTTATCGGTCTACTTGCACTATCTTTGCAGTTGAAACCAACACCACCATCCAAAATGAAGTTACTATCACGCCTTTTGCTCGTGTTGATTACTACTTTTACGGTATGTATCAACTTGAATGCTAAGAACAATCACGACAAAACAATCTATGCCATTGCATTTGGAAGCAGTTTTAACGATTCAACCGTATATCTCACAGCCATTTTACCGCTGACTGACGGAAAAATCAATACCAAAAGTAAATTTTTGGACCACCGCGCAGAATACACAAACCAATTCAAGCAATATCTTGACGCTACCTACCCTACACACCATACGTGTGCTATCTTCTACGATAAAAACAAGAAACGTCTCGATAAACAACTCATTAAGTTGCGCCGCCGCTACCAAAAGGATAAGCAGACTAAACTTACTGAAGTGCCTATTAATGCCTTCAGTTTCAAAAGCCCACTTGAAGCTGAATCTGAGTAACAATCATGGTAAATGCTGAGAGCACCGAGCACACTCCAGTGGTACATCTCGAAATTGCAGCCTTCTCTATCCTACTTAAAGGCATTGAAGTTCAAAGACTCTTGGAGATATGTCCAAATTATGCGCCTTTTACAGCAAGCCAACAATATCCTCAGCTCTTCAAGGCATCATTACATGCAGTAGATGACCTTGAGCCCCCAAACAACGTAAATAAATATGAGGATTTAATTGAGTATTTAGGCTATAGCATTCATATCTGCAAAAATCTACAGTATTTTGACATCAGTTTAACCGGAACTCAAACAGAATGCTTAGCTCACATACAAGCTACTCAAGCCTTTAGTCATTACCACATAACGTTTCGCCACAATCATCAAACCACAAGCCAAGTACTCAATCTTGCAATGATGATGTGCTTTACATTTTCCGGACTCAGCCACAAACTACTCCTACTTCATGCAGCGGGTATATATTTAGACAATCGCTGCTGTCTACTATTAGGAAAAAGCGGTACGGGAAAAAGTACCCATGCACAACTTTGGCTCAAGCATGTGCCCGGAAGTAAGTTACTTACTGACGACTGTACTGCTTTGCGAATTATGGCAGATCAAACAATTCAAGTTTATTCAACGCCATGGAATGCAGCAGTTCCTTGCACGAGCAACACCTCTTGTAAACTTCAAGCCTTTGTCCGGCTTAAGCAAGCTCCTACCAATGCTATTAGCCGTCTCACTCCCATTCAAGCTTTTGCTTCGCTACTATCAGTTTGTGCTCGTCTATCAGACTATCCCGCAACCTCTTCTGTCTGTGAGCAAACTCTTGAAGTACTGGCAACTCGTACATCACATTTTAAGTTACACTGCCTTCCCAATAAAACAGCAGTAAAATGTTGCCGACAAGCAGTTTTTACATCTCAACAATCCAATATTCCTTAGACATAATACATATTCAACACAATTAGCTGTAGTTTTTCCTTTTATTACTGCCATGCATATCAACCCAGGTTTTACTCTACGTAACATTTGTGGCGAACAGGTTATTCTTTACACCGGAAGCCACGCTACTGATTTTAGTGAACTTCCCGTTCTTAATGAGGTTGCTTGTTTCCTGTGGGATTTTATGCAGCAAACCGATTTTTCAGAAGCCCAATTAACGGAACAACTTTGTAAGGTATACAACACCGATTACCAAACAGCGCTCTACGATGTACGAATTTTTTTGACTTCGCTCAAGTCAAAGGGTATTATCGGTTAACTCTCATGTCTTTAACACTCAATAAGCAATACAATGAATGAACTTGCACTCAAGTATGGTTGTAATCCCAACCAAAAGCCTTCGCGCATTTACATGAACGAAGGTGAACTGCCAATCGAAGTACTGGGAGGCCGTCCCGGCTACATCAATTTTCTCGATGCACTCAATGGCTGGCAGCTTGTACGCGAACTACGCGCTGCTACAGGTATACCCGCAGCAGCCTCGTTCAAACACGTATCACCTGCTGGTGCCGCTGTTGGTACACCCATGAGCGAAACGTTGCGAAAAATCTATTTTGTTGACGATATCGAGGAACCTCTCTCACCCATTGCTACAGCCTATGCTCGTGCCCGAGGAGCTGACCGCATGTCGTCGTATGGTGACTTCATAGCTCTTTCTGACACTTGCGACAAGGCCACAGCCCTACTTATCAAGCGCGAAGTAAGCGACGGCATTATTGCACCAGACTATACAGACGAAGCGCTCGAAATTCTTCGTGCCAAACGTAAAGGTACCTATGTCATTCTCAAAATGGATACCAACTATCGCCCCGCTCCTATCGAGAGCAAGCAGGTGTATGGTATAACTTTTGAACAGGGACGAAACGAGATTGATTTGAATAGCGATCACCTCTTTGACAATATTCCCACACAGAATAAAACATTCAGTGAGGCTGCCAAGCGCGATCTTAAAATTGCTCTCATTACACTGAAATACACTCAGTCTAATTCAGTTTGCTACGTAAAGGATGGACAAGCCATTGGCATCGGTGCTGGTCAGCAAAGCCGTATCCACTGCACTAGACTAGCAGGAAATAAGGCAGACATCTGGTGGCTTCGCCAACACCCCAAAGTCATGAACCTGCCATGGGTAGAAAAAATCAGACGTGCAGACCGCGACAACACCATTGACATTTACATATCAGACGACTACGAAGACGTACTTGCTGATGGCGTATGGCAGCAATTCTTTACCGAAAAGCCTGAGGTACTGAATCGTGAAGAAAAGAAAGCTTGGATTGCACAAAATACTGAAGTAGCCTTGGGATCGGATGCCTTCTTCCCATTTGGTGACAATATCGAGCGCGCTCACAAAAGCGGTGTGCAGTACGTAGCCCAGGCTGGAGGCAGCGTGCGTGATGACCATGTTATTGAAACCTGCGATAAATACAACATGGCTATGGCCTTTACCGGCATCCGCCTTTTCCATCACTAATTCTAACTCTCTAATATGGCAGAAAATCGTAAAGCCTCTGTCGACGAAATTCACCAGGCCATGACTGCGGGTATCACCTTCAAAGGAGCTAAACTAAAAAAAGCACCAACTGAAACTAAGGTGAAAACCAAGGCAAAAAAGAAAACCTACATTACTGGACTTCATGGCTCGGGCGCAGCTAAAAAGAAAGCCGAGATTCGCCAACGCCGCGCCAACCGCCACAAAAAGTAAAGCTACAGCAATGAGTTTCATATTACAATCTATCGCTGCCTGATAAAACTTTTTATTACTGTCCGGTAAAACTTTTTGAACCATTATAAAACTAGGGCTGACATCTCTTACGAGTGTCAGCCCTTTTGGGTTCCTTTGTTTTCGTCTAAAAATTAAATATTTCCATGAGCAAAAGTAGGCATTTCTTAGGGCAGCAATTTTCCATACTGAACAAAACCTTAATCTGTAAACACTTTTATTGCTGTCCGGTGTCACTCAGAATTGGCAGCAAAACACGTTTATCAGACTGGAATAAAACACTTATACTATTCACTATAATATGCCTTTGGTAACTGCCTGCAATTATAGGTAGATGCCATTACCTGTCCGTAAGCGCCCGCTGAGCGAAGTGCAATTAAATCGCCGCGCTGCGTCAATGGTAATAATTCTGCACTGCCAAAAATATCGGAACTTTCGCAAATTGGTCCTACAACATCATAAGTTTCATAGGAGCTAGCAGGCTTTGCCGAAAGATTTTGAATTACATGGTGAGCCCCATACATAGCCGGACGGATAAGGTCGGTAAAACCCGCGTCAAGAATTAGAAATTTTTTAGCATGTCCCGTTTTGACATACAGCGTACGAGCCATGAGTGTACCACACTGCCCCACTACACTGCGACCCAGTTCAAAATGCAGTTGCTGATGGGAGCGTAGTTTAAGATGTCGGGCAAATATGCCGAAGTAAGCTTCGAAGTCCGGTATAGGATGTACGTCAGGCTGCTGATAGTCTATACCTAATCCTCCTCCCACATTGATGTGTTCTGTGTACACACCTGCCTGTTCCAACATATCTTGCAACTCATTGATACGGCTACAAAGATTTCTGTAAACTTCAAGATTAAGTATTTGACTGCCTATATGAAAATGCAAGCCGCTATAATGTATACCCGGCATACTCTGAGCACACGCTATAGCATGAAGCAAATCGGCACTATCAATACCAAACTTATTCTCACTGAGTCCAGTAGTAATCTTGGCATGGGTATGGGCATCAACATTAGGATTAACTCGAAAAGCCACATTCACCTGCTTACCAACTTTTACAGCCAACTGACTGATAACTTCCAGTTCCGGAAGGCTCTCTACATTAAAACATGCAATACCTATATGAAGTGCCGACAATATTTCACGGTCACTCTTACCAACTCCTGCAAACACAATACGATGAGGAGGAAAACCTGCATGGAAGGCGGCTTCAACCTCGCCTCCCGATACACAGTCTGCCCCCAAACCAGCCTGTGCTATGGTTTGCAATATAGGCAGGTTGGCATTGGCTTTAACAGCATAGTGCACATGGTAGTTTACTTTGTCTTGTGTACATTGACGAATAGCATTCAAAGTTTGCCGCAAAAGTTCCAAGTCGTAATAATAAAAAGGGGTATCAAATGTTTCGAAGCGCTTGTAAGGAAAAGTCATGAGTGTTTTCGTGTAGTAAAGCAAAAACTGCGGCAAGCCGTTTCCTCTCCTTAATAACAGACTATACACACATATAATGTGGGGCATTTAACGCCATCTATCGCTAAAGGGAACGCCTTGCCGCAGCATCTGCGGGTTTATTAATTAAAGAGTTTGTTGCTCAGTGCGCAGAGCGCTTCCTGCTTATCACATCCACGCACAAGGAAAGATATGTTATGGTTACTGCCACCATACGAAATCATACGGACAGGTATTTGGCTAATAGCATCGGTTATACGAGTTTCAAAACCTATGTTTCCCCAGCGCAAATCACCAGCAACACAGATAATACACATATCTTCGTCTATTTCTACCGTACCATACTTTTTGAGTTCCTCTGTAATGTTGGCCAGATGTGCATTATTGTCAATGGTCAATGTAACGCCAACCTCACTCGTTGTAACCATATCTACCGGCGTTTGGTTAGTTTCGAAAATTTCGAATACCTTGCGCAGAAATCCTGTTGCTAGCAGCATTCGCGACGATACTATCTTAATCGAAGTAATGTTGTCTTTGGCTGCAACAGCCTTGATTGTACCCTTCTGCATTTTGTTATTGATAATAGTTCCGGGAGCTGAGGGGTCCATGGTGTTAAGTAGTCTGACTGGTACACCAGCATAACGGGCTGGCTGAATGCAGGTAGGATGTAGGATTTTTGCTCCAAAGTAAGCCAATTCGGCCGCCTCTTCAAAATTGAGTTGACGCACAGGAGTGGTGTTTGGCACAATTCGGGGATCGTTATTGTGCATTCCGTCAATATCGGTCCAAATTTGAATTTCTTCGGCACCAAGAACCGAACCAATCAAGCAAGCTGTATAATCCGATCCTCCGCGCTGCAGATTATCTATTTCGTTATTAAAGTTACGACATATAAAACCCTGCGTGATATACAAGTCATAGCCTGCATGCTGCTTAAGGATATCCTTGAGTTTATCGTTAATAAAGGTCATATCGGGCTCACCTTTATCATCGGTCTTCATGTAGTCAAGGGCCGGTATAAGCCATACTTTCACGCCCATTTCCTTAAGCAAGTTGGTCACCATATTAGTGCTCATTACTTCGCCCTGTGCCAAAATTTCTTTTTCGAGACGAATAGAATAATCCTCTGCCGTAAGCTGATGCAAGTGCATGAAGATATGCAGCAACAATTCGCGCGTAGTTTGCTGCATAGCTTCAGTATCGTAGAGTTCTTCGATATGCTGCAGATAAACATTACGCAGTTTGTTAATTACATTATTTGCCGCTTCAGGATTTCGCTTTTGTATATAGTCAGCAATTTCAACGAGCGAGTTAGTTGTACCCGACATGGCTGACAGCACAACTATTTTGCGCTTCCCGTCGGTAATAAGCCGGCAAACGTCTTTCATTCTTTGCGGAGTACCTACAGAGGTTCCGCCGAACTTTAAAATCTTCATGAAGTTTTGAGTTTGATTGAGGGGAGAAGGGTTTTATGTTTGTTAGGATCATCTACTGCCACAAATTTAAGGGGCAACAGATTACGTACTAAGGCAAAACATTACACACTATGGTCGTGTAATTGCTTATGCTTGCCCGTACTCATTAGTCACATCACAAAGTTTACCATCGGCACAACGATATACTATGCCTGGAAAATCATTTAGCAAATGGAGATTGTGTGTAACCATAATAACTGCAGTACCTTGCTCGCGTACTGCCTGCAGTATTTGCATAATGTGTCGGCTTGTTTCAGGATCCAGACTGCCGATAGGTTCGTCTGCTAGTATTATCTTAGGGTTGTTAAGTAAGGCACGTGCTATACACACGCGCTGTTGCTCACCACCAGATAGTTCGTGTGGATAGCTATCACACTTGTCAGTGAGTCCTACCAGTTCAAGTACTTTATTAACGCGTTCTGGGCGCTGTTTCTTTTTCCATCCAGTAGCTCTCAGTACAAAGTTCAAATTCTCCAGAACTGTCTTTTCGTGCAACAACTGAAAGTCCTGGAACACGATTCCTAATTGGCGACGCAGTTCTGGAATGTGTTTATTCTTGAGCTTTTGAAGGTCGTAACCAAGTATGGTTGCCTGGCCTGCCTCAATGGGCAACTCGGCATAAAGTGCCTTGAGTAGCGAACTCTTGCCACTTCCTACCTTGCCAACAATATAAATAAAGTCGTTGGTGTCAACGCGAAAGTCAATACCATTGAGTATGGTCTTGTCATCCTGTTTAAGGGTGACATTCTGTAGTTCGATAAGCATGTAATGATAGATTTGTAGCTATTGGTAGTTAGCAATGTGCAAAGCATGGAAACACCTTTAGGCCAACCTGACCTTCAAGTTGCCTCAAAAAATACTAAGACCCGTGAGCTATATTGCCTTAATCGAGTTTAAGAACAGCAAGGAAAGCCTTTTGGGGTACTTGCACATTTCCGATTTCCTTCATGCGCTTTTTACCTCGTTTTTGCTTTTCGAGCAGTTTGCGCTTACGGCTGATATCACCGCCATAGCACTTGGCTGTTACGTCTTTACGCACCTGCTTTACTGTTTCGCGTGCTATAATTTTAGCACCAATGGCTGCTTGTATAGCTATGTCAAACTGCTGACGTGGAAGAAGTTCCTTAAGTTTTTCGCACATGCGACGACCAAAATAAACTGAATTGTCAACATGTGTAAGAGTTGATAGCGCATCGACCGGTTCGCCATTGAGCAGAATATCGAGTTTAACAAGTTTCGATGGACGGAAGCCTATGGGATGATAGTCGAACGAGGCATAACCCTTGGAGATGCTCTTAAGTTTGTCATAGAAATCAATAACAATCTCGGCCAAAGGCATGTCATAATAAAGTTCAACGCGATCGCCGGACACATATTCCTGTTTAACTAACTCACCACGTTTTCCCAGACAAAGAGTCATTATATTACCAATATAATCAGTACGGGTAATAATTGAGGCACGAATGTATGGTTCCTCTATATGATCTATTTCCGTTTGATCAGGCATGCCTGCCGGGTTATGCACTTCGCTCATATTGCCGTGCTTGTCATATATGTTATAACTTACATTCGGCACCGTAGTAATTACATTCATGTTAAACTCACGGTCAAGGCGCTCCTGCACAATTTCCATGTGTAGCAGACCAAGGAAACCGCAACGAAAACCAAAGCCAAGTGCCACTGAAGACTCGGGCTGAAACGTAAGCGAGGCATCGTTAAGTTGCAATTTTTCGAGGCTGGCACGCAATTGTTCAAAGTCCTCGGTCTCTATGGGATAAACACCGGCAAAGACCATAGGCTTTACTTCTTCAAAACCCGCAATTGCTTCCTTACAAGGAACTGCAGCACTTGTAATCGTATCGCCCACCTTAACTTCGGTAGCTGTTTTAATACCACTTACTATATAGCCTACATCACCACAGTGCAATGTATTGCGAGGTGAAAGATCCATTTTGAGCACACCTACCTCGTCGGCATGATAATGCTTGCGGGTATTTACAAAGACAACTTCTTCGTCCTTATGAATAGAGCCATTTACAATTTTAAAATAGGCAATAATGCCACGGAAGGGATTGAATACCGAGTCGAAAATCAAAGCTTGAAGCGGTGCATTCTCGTCACCTACGGGTGCCGGTATACGTTCAACAACAGCCCGGAGTATATCGTCAACCCCTTCTCCGGTACGTCCTGATGCTCGGATTATGTCCTCGCGCTTACATCCGAGAAGGTCTATAATCTCGTCCTCAACCTCCTCGGGCATGGAATTTACCATGTCGCACTTGCTCAATACAGGAATGATTTCAAGGTTGTGTTCTATGGCCATATACAAGTTCGATATGGTTTGAGCTTGTACACCTTGAGTGGAGTCAACAAGTAGCAGGCAACCCTCACAGGCTGCAATACTACGCGACACTTCGTATGCAAAGTCCACATGCCCCGGAGTGTCAATAAGATTTAAGCGGTAAGTCTCACCACCCATTTTATACTCCATTTGGATAGCATGACTTTTGATAGTTATACCTCGTTCGCGTTCGAGGTCCATATTGTCGAGCATCTGTCCCTCTGTAACCTGAATGGTTTGCGTCTTTTCAAGCAGACGATCGGCCAAGGTACTCTTTCCGTGATCGATGTGGGCAATGATGCAGAAATTGCGTATGTGGTTCATTTTTTTTATAGAGGTGTGCGATAAGTTGCAAGATATTGAAATGCTGCAACAAATAGGGGCTTAAGATGTAACTGAAAAGAATAAAGAGTACTGATTATCAAAATTTTTCAGCCTCTTCAAAACTCACGGCGTGCTTAAGATCTTTTTCGCTAAGCACAACGTCGTTGCCCTGAATAGGCCATTCGATACCTATTGTTGGGTCGTTATAACAAATTGAGCACTCAGCCTCTGGGGCATAACGGTTGTCGACCTTATAGGTAAATACAGCTGTATCGCTGAGTACCTGAAAACCATGTGCAAAACCTCGCGGAATAAATAACTGTCGCTTATTTTCGGCCGAAAGTTCAACCATTACATATTTACCAAAGGTAGGAGAATTTTGACGAAGGTCAACAGCTACGTCAACTACACAACCTTGCAGCACGCGTACTAACTTGGCCTGCGATGTTTCGCCCTTCTGAAAGTGCAAACCTCGAAGTACGCCACGCGACGACATAGACTGGTTGTCTTGGACAAAATGGACTTCGTGGCCAATAGCGCGGTTAAAGTCTTCTTCGCGCCAGGTTTCCATAAAATATCCGCGTGCATCTTCGAATACACGGGGTTCGAGTATCCATACATCGGGTATGGCTGTAGGAAGGTAGTTCATAGTGCTTGTATTTTGGGGAATAGATGTCCGGCCTTGCAAAGGCTGCCGGGTTTTGGCAGCGCGACAAGGCCCGACCACTTATTGAGGATTAACTGTAATTTCAATCTTGCCGTCAACTACATCGGCTGTCAAGTTATAAATGCCTGGGTGATCCATAATGTAATCGCACAACGGATCTTCAACATAATGTTGGATGGAACGTTTAAGCGAACGTGCACCATATTGGGCATCAAAACCTTTTTCGACCACCATACCACGAACGGCATCGGTAATATGGAGTGTAAATCCGTTTTGGGACATGCGCTTGAGTAAATCATTAAACTCGAGCACAGCAATTTGAGCAGCACTCTCTTGAGTAAGTGGACTGAACATAATAATGTCGTCAACACGATTCAAAAACTCCGGTGCAAATTGTTTGCGGAGTACTTTCAAGATAATACTTTCGGCAACTTCGCTACTAACTTCGCCTTCGGTGCGCCCAAAGCCTACACCTTGTCCAAACTCTCGAAGTTGGCGTGTTCCGCTGTTCGAGGTCAGGATGATGATTGTATTTCTAAAATCAACCGTTGTGCCGTTACCATCAGTCAAGCGGCCCTCGTCCATCACCTGTAACAAGGTATTGAATACATCGGGGTGTGCTTTCTCTATTTCATCGAGCAGGATTACCGAGTAGGGGTGACGACGTACACGCTCTGTCAACTGTCCGCCCTCTTCGTAGCCTACGTATCCCGGAGGGGCACCAAGCAAACGGCTCACACTGTACTTCTCGCCGTACTCGCTCATATCAATGCGTATAAGGGCATCTTTCGAACCGAACATCCATTCAGCCAAACACTTTACTAAGTGGGTTTTTCCGACACCTGTGGGACCTACAAACATAAAGGTACCAATGGGACGGTCATTGCCCTTCAAGCCAATACGACTGCGCGTTATGGCACGCGTGAGTCGTTCAACAGCCTTTTCTTGTGCTATGACTCGTTTGTTTAACTCTTCGCGCATCCCCTTAAGACGTTCGCTTTCCTTAGCAGCAACACGCGTAACAGGAACTCCGCTCATCATCGATACAACCTCAGCCACAGCCTGCTCATCTACCTCGGCCGGTGTTTCCCGCTGCTTTTCCATCCACTCATTGGTCAAGCTTTCCAACTCGTTTTCTAGTTGCTGCACTTGATCGCGTAAATTAGCCGCCAACTCATAATTCTGAGATTGAGCAGCCTTGAGTTTGGCTTGCCGGAGGTCTTCAATAGCCTTTTCTTTCTCTTCAATGAGTTTTGGTGTACCGGTTCCAGCCAAATGCATACGCGCTCCCGCCTCATCAAGAGCATCGATTGCTTTATCAGGTAATGCCCGGTCCGAAACATAACGGGTTGTCAAATCTATGCAAGCCTTGAGAGCATCGTCGGTATAACGCACGTTGTGATGCTTTTCGTATCGCTCCTTGATATTATTAAGGATGAGTTGCGTTTCGTAAGGCGTGGTTGGCTCGAGCATGATTTTTTGGAAACGACGGTCAAGAGCACCATCCTTTTCGATGGTTTTCTTAAACTCACCAATAGTCGTTGCACCTATACACTGCAATTCACCGCGTGCTAATGCAGGCTTAAGAATATTGGCTGCATCAAGACTACCTGGAGCCGAACCGGCTCCTATAATGGTATGTATTTCATCTATGAACAGAATAATTTCAGGATGCGACTTGAGTTCTTGTATAAGCCTGCGTAAACGCTCTTCAAACTGTCCACGGTATTGCGTACCGGCTACTACGGATGCCATATCGAGCATCACAATACGCTTATTGCAAAGCAAGTGAGGCACACGCCGATGAGCTATACGGTCGGCCAATCCTTCAACAATGGCACTCTTACCTACACCAGGTTCACCGATGATTATGGGATTATTCTTTTTGCGCCGACAAAGTATCTGCACAATACGCTGTATTTCAGAATCGCGCCCAATGATAGGATCAAGTCCACCCTTAACTGCCATAGCCGTCAAATCGGTACCAAAATTATCGATTACCGGCGTATCACTCGAACTTTTACGTTTCGGTTCCTTTGCTTTTGTACCCATTGGCTGATCGTCGTTGGGATAAGGAGAATCGTCTTCATCTGGAAACTGATACGTATCATGAGGAACCTCTGCCGTAGCCTTTGAAAGCAGGACATCATAGGTTATATCGTTTTCGAGCAACAAACTTTTTGCTTCGTTACGACGGTCATGCAATAGTGCCAACATAAGCAACAGGTCACTTTCGCGCTTACCATTAGCCAAACGGTCTTCGAGAGCCAGCAATTTAATAATACGCAGACAGTCTGAGTCGAATTCCGGCAAACGTTCTTCGTTTACATCGCCTTCCGAAACTTCATCACGAGCGGCTGATTCCGGCATTTTAGATTCAATCTGTTTGAGTAGTGACGCTATATCAATACCCAGCTGCTTAAGTGCCGGAACTACCATCAACCCATCTTCTATTACGCTAAGCAAAAAGCAAAGCGAAGTGGTTTGAAGCAATTGATGCTGACGGGCTATCCGGCGGCTTTGTTTGAGTAGGCGGGTTGTACCCGCAGGTATTTCATAATTCATAGAATTCCTTTTCGATGGTTTGTTAAGTTAGGTAGCATATACTATGCCAATAACCTTGCAAAAGGATTGGAATTTGTATAGCCCATTGGGGCGTTAGTATTTGTGCAGGTGTTGCGGAAAGACTATTTGAGAGAAGAGGGATTGTAACAACCTGAAACTGACACTTGTCATTACTGCACACCTTTGCGCAGCAAAGATACTTCAAAGCTTTCGGAATGAGAAATATTTATGTATTTTTTCGCACATCTTTGCCCTAATGTGACCATATATGGCACAACAATACGCATTTATAACGAATGGAGGTACTTATGAAAAGAGGAACCCTATAATTCAAAAG
>Freddie_p2__coassemble_1355_pt1 | contig 44937 bp, 37 predicted proteins | sample Freddie_p2__metabat2_high_PE_021 | metagenome-assembled genome bin Freddie_p2 | reverse complement strand
TATACAACCTCTTATTGTATTAATTTACTTGATTTAATTCCGCCAACGGGTAAGATATATACAAACAAGACTTTGTAAAAATCTTAATAAGAGGACAGAAAATGCGCTTGCACTAAGCCATCACATAAATATAAAAATTCGCGCGATGACTTTTCCGTTTACTTATCTATACCTTGTACACACAAGGCACACGTGGTTTAGCCGGACGCGGTTCGCCATCGGGATATCCCAATGCCAAATGAGCGATTCCTTCATAGTCACCCTCAATACCCAATGACCGAAGCCATACCTTCCATTCGGGCATCTCGAACTCCTGCTTTGCACGGTTAATCCAACATGATCCCAAACCAAGTGCATGAGCCGCCAACATCATGTTCCCCATGAGCAAGGTTCCATCATACACATGATTAGGATTAGCCCGCTCAGCCAAAACAATCAAATAAACCGGTGCACCATAAAAAGGATCGGCCTGCTCACCAGCCTCCATAATGCGCGCATTGTCCTTACGCAAACGTTCTTTAATGTCCTTGTCTGTTACTTGTATTACAATCCAGGGTTGATATCCTCTACCCGAGGCTGCATAGGTGCCAGCCTCTATTACCTGATCTATCAATTCCTGGGGTACATCATCAGTACGGAATTTGCGAATACTACGTCTCGTCTTAATAGCTTCCAATACGGGATTTTTCATTTTGTTTTTTTATGTCTATAAAACGACCAAAGCCCGAACCCTCCGTTTAGCAGATGAGTACGGGACCAAGGTCATATAAATGGATTAATTATGAAATATAAGAACATCGTTTGCAACGTCTACACAAATAGGCTTTTCCTTATCAACTGTGCCTGCCAACAACGCACGACTTAAATCATTGAGTAACAAACGTTGCAAGGCACGCTTCACAGGACGTGCACCAAACTCAGGATCGAATCCGGCACGAGCTACCAATTTAACAGCTTCGTCCGATACAGACAACTCTACTTGCTGTTCCTTGAGCAAACGACAAATACCATTAACCTGCAAACGCACAATTTCTTCGATTTGTATCTGTGTGAGAGGCTCAAACATAATTATATCGTCTATGCGGTTCAGAAATTCTGGTCGAATGGTACGCTTCAGCATTTCGAGTACTTGTGTCTTTGTTTCGTCAATGAGTTGCTCACGAGCTGCCCCTTGCTTCTGTCCAAGTGTTTCAAACTGCTGCTGAATGAGTTGCGAGCCCATATTCGACGTCATGATAATTATCGTGTTCTTGAAGTTCACCGTACGTCCCTTATTGTCGGTCAGCCTACCATCATCAAGCACTTGCAACAAAATGTTGAACACATCGGGGTGTGCCTTTTCAATTTCATCGAAAAGTACTACACTATAAGGCTTACGCCGAACAGCCTCTGTGAGCTGTCCGCCCTCCTCATAGCCCACATATCCCGGAGGGGCTCCAACCAAACGACTCACACTGAACTTTTCTTGATATTCGCTCATATCAATACGAGTCATCATATTCTCGTCATTGAACAAATAGTCGGCCAGCGCCTTGGCTAGTTCGGTTTTACCCACACCTGTCGTACCCAAAAAGATAAATGAACCTATGGGACGCTTAGGATCTTGCAAACCAGCACGCGATCGACGCACAGCATCGGCTACTGCTGCGATTGCCTCGTCCTGGCCTACCACACGCTGATGCAATTCTGCCTCCAAATGTAAGAGTTTTTCGCGTTCACTCTGCAACATACGCGTCACAGGAATTCCTGTCCAACGGGCCACGACATCGGCAATATCATCAGGCGTCACCTCCTCTTTAACCATTGCTGCAGCCCCCTGCCTACTTTTGAGTTGTTGCTGCTGTACATCAATATCGTTTTGCAGAGCTTGAAGTTTGCCATATCTGATTTCAGCCACCCGACCGTAGTTTCCTTCACGTTCAGCACGTTCGGCTTCGAACTTCAATTCTTCCATTTGCTGTTTATCCTGCTGTATGCGCTGCAGCACCTCTTTCTCACCTTCCCATTTGGCCCTTAAATCCTTTTCGCGTTCCTCAAGTTCAGCAATATCTTGATTCAGCGCTTCGAGTTTAGGCACATCGTTTTCGCGTTTAATGGCTTCACGCTCTATTTCGAGTTGACGCAACCTACGTGTAATCTCATCGAGTTCTTCGGGTTGTGAATCACGTTCCATACGGAGTTTAGCCGCAGCCTCATCCATCAAGTCAATTGCTTTATCAGGCAAGAAACGATCTGAAATGTATCGGTGGGACAACTGAACGGCAGCAATCAATGCATCATCTTGTATACGCACCTTATGGTGATTTTCATAACGTTCCTTGAGTCCACGCAAAATAGAAATTGCATCTTCAGGAGTCGGTTCATCTACCAATACTGTCTGAAAACGCCGCTCCAGCGCCTTATCCTTTTCAAAGTACTTTTGATACTCCTCTAAAGTTGTTGCACCAATACTGCGCAACTCGCCACGTGCCAATGCCGGTTTCAAGATATTGGCAGCATCCATAGCGCCTTCACTTTTTCCAGCTCCTACCAAGGTATGAATTTCGTCGATAAAGAGAATGATATCACCCTGTGCCTGCGTAACCTCATTTATCACACTCTTGAGTCGTTCTTCAAATTCGCCCTTATACTTAGCCCCAGCCACGAGTGCCCCCATATCGAGCGAAAAGAGTTTTTTATTTTTCAAATTTTCGGGCACATCACCACGTACAATACGCTGGGCGAGTCCTTCTACAATAGCCGTCTTACCAGTACCGGGTTCACCAATAAGAATGGGATTATTTTTAGTGCGCCGCGAAAGAATTTGAAGCACACGTCTGATTTCCTCATCTCTGCCAATTACAGGGTCGAGTTTGCCGTCGCGCGCCTCATCTACCAAGTTACGTGCATATTTTTGCAATGCTTGGTAAGTATCTTCGCTCGACTGTGAGTCGGCCTTACGTCCACCTCTCAGATCGGCTATAGCCTGCTTAAGAGTTTCGGACGTCATACCGGCATCTTTCAGCATTTGCGAAGCTGTACTTTTAACAGTTAGCAGTGCCATCAGCAACGACTCGAGCGATACATAGGTATCGCCTGTTTCGCGGGCAAAATCTTGAGCTTTGCTTACAACCTGCGCTGCATCCTGATCAAAATAGGGCTGTCCACCTTCTACACGGGGCTGACGCCGGAGTTCATTATCTATAGCTGCTTGAAGGGTATGCTCATTTACACCTGCTTTACCCAGCAAAAAACGAGTTGCGTTCTCACCTACAAGCAAGACTCCTGCCAACAAGTGTAGCGGCGTTATAGCCTGCTGCCCTTGTTGTGTGGCACGTTCGGCTGCCTGCTGCACAGCTTGCTGTGCCTTAATAGTGAATTTGTCAAAGTTCATAGCGTATATTATTTTATTTGTTTGCAATTCTGGTGCAATCCCTCGTCCAAAGGTTCGAGATTGTGTTTTGCCCTTAATATTACAAAGTGACTGCCAAGGCGCTATTTGTAACATACATTAGCTAATAATGCCATTTTGTCTGAAAATTCATACCTTCGCAAAAATCTTTCGTACGAACCAACACCTAAACAAGACATATTGTCTGTTCACTTATAAAGCATTTGTAATCTTAATGACTTAACGCAACTACAATCTGATTCGACTCAATGACTAAAACGGCAACACCTAAATACAACGCTATATTCTTTTAGGGTAGTGTACATTTCAGGAAACATCATATCACAAGCCATGTAATCACAGCCATATACCTTTATAACGCAGCCGCATCAGTAACAACAACATGAGCTCCGGCATGCAACAAACGTCCGGGACTATGGTTACCCCAAGCTACACCCACTACCCTAGCAACCTCAGCCCGCAATCCCATTTCAATATCAAAAGTCGTATCGCCTATTACTTTGGTATGTGCCGGATCAACATGAGTACGCTCACACAATTGCAACACAGGTTCGGGGTTGGGTTTGCTGCGAATCACATCTTCGCAAGCCACAACATGGTCAATCCAGGGTGCTATCCCCAAACGTTTACACAGGTTGATGGTTGAGTCGTGCCCTCTGCTGGTAGCTATGGCTACAATATATCCCTCACGGTGTTGACGTTCCAAAGCTTTGGCTATACCCGGAAAAAGTGTGGTGTGGACCTCGCCTTCGGTAATAAACAAACGGCGGTAAGTAGCTACTGCCTCATCCAGTTCCCGTCCTGAAATTCCGGCAAGACTGGCAATACTCTGATTTAACGGAAGTCCAATGGTGGCACAGATTGCATCATCGTCGGGCACAGGTTTACCCACCTGCTTTAGGGTGAGCTGCATGGTACGCAAAATGCCATAGCGAGTGTCTGCTATGGTACCGTCAAAATCCCATACCACTAATTGGCGGTCCAACGCATAATTTATGGTTACGCCGGCACCATCGAAGCCAGGAATGGGCGGAGTACATTTGGTGACCGAAACTTCTACCCTACGTACCAGATTGAAATGGTGCAACACACGCTTTGCCAGCCGTGCTGCAACATGCTCAATCAACAACGAGGGCTGCTGCATTTCTCTACGAACCAGTTTATAAACCTCGGCATAATTTACCGTATGCTCCAAACGGTCGGCATGAAGAGCCTGTGCAGCATCAGCATCGCTGAGTGTGAGTATGATATTAACTTCGAAGGATGCACCTATTTCGTTTTCCTGAGGAAGAACACCATGATGGGCATAAAATTTAAGACGATTCAAACGTATCTGCATAATGCTTGATTGAATTTGAAAAACCCCGGCCGCAACCTACGACCGGGGCTGTATGTAAAAATAGAGTTTGTCGAAACACTATAGTAGCAGTTATAGTCAGGTTCCATTTTTCGGTCAAGAACAAAGCAATAACTTGCAGCTATCTGCTGCCAGACATACATGCTACACAATTGCTGTAACAAAGCCGTGTAAAGCACTTTACAAAGCATGTAAACAGAAATGCACGCTTCTATTTAGCCACAACGACTGGCGCCACAATGTTTGCAAATGAGGCATCCCTCCTGATAGATCAAAGTTTCATGGCCGCAATTAGGACATTTTTGGCCCTGAGCCTCGGTTCCATCAGTAACGTACTTCTTTAAAGCGCGGCTTACTCCCACCTTCCAGGTGTTAATATTTTCGCTCTCGAGTTGCAACGAATTAACCAGTTTGATAACATTCTCAATGGGCATACGATAGCGCAATACTCCCGAAATCAATTTGGCGTAGTTCCAATACTCTTTATTGAACTTTTCGGAGAGCCCCTCAACTGTCATTTTATAACCGCGCTTATTTTCAAACTGAAAGTCGTAGCGCTTGGTGCCATCCGGACAAATAGTTTTGATTATGCGTCCCTTAGTCACGGTCTTAGGCAATACAATGCCCTCTTCATCATCCTGCAAGCCGGTAAATATTTCATAGGGATGTCCGTCAAGCAAACCCACAAAGGCCACCCACTTTTCCTTATTGTTTTGGAAGCGAACCACATCACAATCCAACACCTCAGGACGACGTTCAGTTACTATGGGCAGGGGTACCTTTGGCTGTTCTTCGGGTTCTTTTTTCTTTTCGGTTTTTTGCGTGCTTACCAAAACACCCGAGCGCGATCCGTCTCGATAGATCGTGCATCCTTTACACCCACTCTTCCAGGCCTCAATATAAAGTCGGTTAACGAGTTCTTCGTCGACCGAGTTCGGAAGGTTCACAGTTACACTGATACTATGGTCTACCCATTTTTGGATGGCTCCTTGCATACGCACCTTCATTAACCAGTCTACATCATTGGCCGTAGCCTTATGATAAGGCGAGTTGGCCACAAGAACTTCAATTTCGTCCTGCGTATACTTTTTCTCTGTATCGTAGCCCTGGACCTTCATCCACTCCAAGAACTTATGGTGATATACTATGTACTCTTCGAACGAGTCGCCTGATTCATCGACATAGTCTACATGGACTGCAGAATCGTTGGGATTCACCTTACGACGGCGCTTATAAACAGGCATAAACACTGGTTCTATACCCGAAGTTGTTTGCGTCATGAGACTTGTAGTACCAGTAGGAGCAATAGTTAAACAAGCTATATTGCGTCGACCATACTTAACCATATCGTGATACAATTCAGGGTCAGCCTCCTTGATACGCAGAATAAAGGGGTTGTTCTTTTCGCGTTCTGCATCGTAAACACTGAATGCGCCACGTTCTTTGGCCATAATCATACTCGAACGATAAGCCGAAAGAGCCAGCGTACGCTGCACTTTGACTGCCATCTCTGTAGCCTCTTCTGTACCATAACGCAGACCGAGTGCAGCAAGCATATCGCCCTCGGCCGTAATGCCCACACCGGTACGACGGCCTTTGGCGGTCATGCCCTTAATCTTCTCCCACAAATGATACTCAGTATGCTTTACATCTTCGTCTTGAGGGTCAGACTTTAGTTTATCGATTATGCGATCTATTTTTTCTTGCTCCAAATCAATAATATCGTCCATGAAGCGCTGAGCCAACATCGCATGCTTGCTGAAAAGTTCAAAATCGAATTCAGCCTCGGGCTTGAAGGGATTTTTAACGTAAGCATAAAGATTTATGGCCAGCAGGCGGCAACTATCGTAAGGACAGAGTGGAATTTCGCCACAAGGGTTAGTCGAAACCGTACGGAAGCCCAAATCGGCATAGCAATCTGGAATACTTTCGCGTTGAATCGTGTCCCAAAAGAGTACACCCGGCTCAGCACTTTTCCAAGCATTGTGAACAATTTTACGCCAAAGAACTGCTGCATCGATATCTTTTTCGACCTTCGGGGTTCTGCTATCAATGGGGAATTGCTGATGATAAGAAAGCCCCTCAATAGCACAACGCATAAACTCATCGTCGATTTTAACACTGACATTGGCACCGGTAATTTTTCCGGCCTCCATCTTGGCATCAATAAAGTCCTCAGCCTCGGGATGTCGAATACCAATAGACAACATCAATGCACCACGGCGTCCATCTTGAGCCACCTCGCGAGTTGAGTTGCTATATCGCTCCATAAAGGGTACAATGCCTGTAGATGTCAAGGCTGAATTCTTGACTGGCGAGCCTTTGGGACGGATGCCCGAGAGGTCATGCCCTACTCCTCCGCGTCGTTTCATGAGCTGCACCTGCTCTTCATCGAGCTTAAGAATGGCACCATATGAATCAGCATCGCCATCAATACCAATTACAAAGCAATTGGACAGCGAAGCTATTTGATAATTGTTGCCAATACCCGTCATAGGCGAACCCGCAGGCACGATGTAATGGAAGTGATTGAGCATTTCCATAATCGTCTCCTTACTAACAGGATTTGGATACTTTTGTTCTATGCGCAACAACTCGTTTGCTATGCGGTGGTGCATATCTTCGGGAGTGCGCTCAAATATGTTGCCATAAGAATCTTTCATGGCATACTTATTCACCCAAACCCGGGCTGCGAGTTCGTCGCCGCCAAAATAGTGCAGCGTGGCTTTATAAGCCTCGTCGTAAGCGTATATTTTCTGTTCCACGTTGGTTGTTTTTCGATTTGCGGTGCAAAACTACGGAAAACAATACTTACGACAAAGCAAAACAGCGATTTTCGAAATTTGTTTTCCGATTTACATTCAATATCAACTGATTATCAGCGCTTTAAAAGCTATCGCCTCAGCCAATAGTTATCTAAAACATTCAATTCTATCGGATTTACAGCACAAATACAGCAATGCACAATACTATCAAACCGCCCTTAAATTAAACAATAACGACCAAAGGTAACTTTTGGCTCATCCTTTAAAATCTATCGGCTATTCGCTGACTGTGCAACAGGCTCTACACAAAAACTGGAGGTGTTTGTTGGGCACTCACAACAGTTTTAGCTACCTTTGCAGATAACAAATCATACATACCTTATGAAAATTCTTTTTCTCTCGGACATTCACGGCTCTCTCCCGGCACTTGATGCTGCATTGGAATACTTTGACAGCCACCACTTTGAGTTACTTGTACTTTTGGGCGACTTGTTAAACTATGGCCCCCGAAACGGGCTGTGCCCGGGTTTAGACCCCCAGGCCGTAGCCGAACGGCTCAATGCCCGTGCTTCGCAAATTGTAGCTGTACGCGGTAACTGTGACTCAGAGGTAGATCAAATGCTGCTCAACTTTCCTATTCAGTCAACCTACTCACTGGTTGTTGATAATGGTAAACGCTTTTTCATCACGCACGGCCATGTTTACAACGAAAAGCATTTACCCGAAGGTCCAGCGTGCGATGTATTTGTATACGGACACACCCATCTTTACACTCTGAAGGAAGCTGAGCCCGAACAGCAACGGCCAATCATTCTAAATACGGGTTCGCCCACTTTTCCTAAAGGTGGAAACGCACCAACCTTTGCTACTTATGCTCAAAATATTTTAGCCATACGCACACTCGACGGAACAGCTATTCAGTGGCTAAAACTCTAACTTAAAAACTTGTAAGAAAGGTACAACCATTACGCCCAACCATTAGCGCCATGAAATTCCATACCCCCGTAGAACTTCCGGCCACCATGCTGCAACTAACTCCGCAATCGCGCATCATGACCGTAGGATCGTGTTTTGCCGATCATATTGGCCAACGGCTGATACAGTGCCTGCCCAACAAACAAGTTAAAGTAAATCCTAACGGCGTGCTTTACAATCCGGGCAGCATCTACAATTTGCTTATCGACTTGCAAGCACCTTGCTTCGACGATTCGGGACATTTTTTGTTTCAGTCAAACGATGGCCTATGGCATCATTGGCACTACTCTACGCTATTTACAGCCCCTTCGAGTAACGAACTGACCGAAAAGTTGCAGAAACAATGGGCAGAAGCCAAAATACTATTCAACCAACTCGATGCCCTGTTCATCACATTCAGTACCGACCATGCCTACTATCTGGCCTCGGGCAAACTGCAAGGCACATTGGTAACCAACTGTCACAAACAACCGGCACGCTTGTTCGTAGAGGATATTCTCGACCCCGCTGATTTGTTCGACTCCTGGAATTTTTTGCTTCATAGCCTGCACCGGCAAAACCCTTCATTACAAATTATTTTTACTCTCAGCCCATACCGCTATGCCAAATACGGACTGCACGAAAATGCATTGAGCAAAGCTCGCCTGCTGCAACTCATTGACAGCCTGTGCCGTAACCATGAGCACACACACTACTTTCCTGCTTTTGAAATCATTACTGACGAACTACGCGACTACAGATTTTACGAGCCTGACATGCTGCACCCTTCGGAGCAAGCCATCGACTACGTGTGGGAACGATTTGAAACATGGGCCTTTACCCCCGAACTAACTGCCTATGCACAAGACAGACAACAAATTCTACGCGACTTGGCACATCGTCCGCTTCATCCCGAAAGCCCTGAAGCACTCCGCTTTAAGGCAAAACTTGAAGAACGACTCAAACTGTTTGAAAAGAAATGGGGCAAAGCTCTCACTGACTGAGACTTTGCCCACGGCATATCAGCCAAACCTGCTGGCAATTTAACTGCTTATCCACTTATATAGCTTAGACATTGGTATGGAAGCATCTTTTACATTTACACCTATGGTTCTTGAGATGAGCCTGCGACTAGCAGTAGCGCTTGCCTTAGGCGGTATCATTGGTATTGAACGAGAATACCGCTCTAAAGAAGCAGGCTTTCGCACACACTTCTTAGTAGCCCTGGGCAGTGCTCTTTTCTGCATCGTTTCGCAGTACGGATTCGGTACCAATCTTAAAGACTCGTCGCGCATTGCTGCCCAAGTGGTATCGGGCATCGGCTTTTTGGGAGCCGGCACCATTATATTTCAAAAAAATGTAGTGCGCGGCCTTACTACCGCTGCCGGTTTATGGGTCACAGCTGCTATTGGCCTGGCTTGTGGATCAGGCATGTACTTAATTGCATGCATCACTACCTTGATGATACTTATAGGCCTCGAAGTAATAAATGCTCTGATACCCAAAATTGGCCGGACAACCGTTTTACTAAAGTTTACAGCCAACTCAAAGGAAAGTGTAAACCGACTGATGCAACACATCAAGCAGGAATGCGTAGAACTCTACTCATACGAACTGAAAGACCGACGTATAGCTGAGCGGGAAGTTTTTGAAATCAGTTTAGAAATGAAAGTGCGTCGCAAATACCGCAGTGAACGACTGCTGGAATACATGCAGGAGTTTGACGACGTAACCATTTCAAGCATTGAATAGATAAGCAAAACTACCAGCAGACAGACAACAACTGCTATTGACGGCTATTTTTCATAGGGAGTAACTGCTATCTTCATTACTCCATCGACCTTACGGGCAAAGAGATCATAAGCCTCGTCAATACGGTTCAAGGGGAAACGATGCGTCAAAAGCGGTGTCGTATCGAGCTGACCGGAAGCTATCAATGCTAAAATTTCAGCGCAATTGCAACCATCTACTCCACCGGTCTTAAAAGTCAGATTCTTGCCATACATATCACAAAGAGGCAATAACTGCGGACGATCGTAAAGAGCCACCACTACGACCACCGCGTTAGGACGCGCAGCCTGCCAGGCCAACTGAAAGGTGCTATCAGTGCCTGCAACCTCGAACACAACGTCGGCTCCTCCATGTGCACTATGCTCGCGCACAAAATCAGTGCAATGTGCCGGATCCGTAACCAATATCTCCGGATATAGTTTTTGAACAAATGCCCGGCGCTCAACCGACTGCTCGCAAACAATGATACGCTTAGGATGATGCAAACGAGCACTTAGCATGGTACACAGTCCTGTTGGGCCTGCACCAATAATAAGAACCGTATCGTCCGACGTAATTTCACTAATACGGGCCGCCCAAAAACCTGTAGCCAATACATCGCCCGCTAAAAGAGCCTGCTCATCGGATACCGAATCGGGAATCTGAGTCAATCCTTGGTCGGCATAAGGTACACGCACATACTCAGCCTGTCCACCATCAATACGACAACCCAGAGCCCAACCCCCATGCGGATCAATGCAATTGTTTACATAACCATGCTGGCAGAAAAAACATTCGCCACAGAAGGTTTCAACATTCACGGCCACACGGTCTCCCGGACGCACCATAGTAACATCGGATCCGACAGATTCGACCACACCTACCATTTCGTGTCCGACCGTAATGCCTGGCACCGCACGCGGTACACTGCCATGAAGAATATGAAGGTCGCTCGAACAGATACTGCCCAAAGTGACACGAACAATTGCATCGCGTGAATGCTGAAGTTCGGGCTTCGGTTTTTCCTGCAAACGGAACTCACCATGCCGTACATAAGTATAGGTCCACATATGTGTTGGGTTGATTAATTTGTTAATTAGACTGTGCAAAGATAACACTTATATCTTAAAGACGTACGCAAGCCCTTACTCAAACTACTTTTAGACTTAAATCGCAAAAGAACATTATGACAAGCCAAAGCAAAAACTATTTCAAAATGATACTTTAACTAAAGCCAAGTAAAAGAAAAGACACACTTAATATTATATTTCTTAAAAAACCAACACCACAGACAATGATACTATAGAATAATCCACAAAAGGTTTCGCCATTCTATTAAACTTTTATACCTTTGCACATAAATATGCCTCTCTATAATAGAGAAATTATTTATAAAAGACTCGAGCACTTTAGCTCGCCATGAAAAAACCATCGGGCGGCTACACAGCCTCTAATCAGCCCCAAGGTAGAGGACTTATTGATAGAGGTTGACAGCATCGAGGGTTTTAGAAAAAAAGGAATATTCGTCACTAATTAGAATGCAGTATTCCACATACATAATAGTATAAGAACCGATGCCACTGTATAGTTCAGGAACTGATACTACTACCGACGAAGGTAAAAGACAAAACGGAACGGGTGAAAATCTCGCTCCGGAAGATAAAAACACCCCTAACACACCAACGTGTTCCGATTGGTGCTACTTGTTTGTACATACCTACAAACTGGAAGCGGTAAAACTGAAAGTAGAACAAATATTTAAAACATTTATCCACCAAACAGCTGTTAAGGACAAAAAAAGCGGCGCCAAAAACGAGCAAATAACGCGCCCCACTATTGCCAAACTCCTGTTTATACAAGGCTTCCACAAAAAGATACAAGCCTTTCTGAATCTCGAATTTCCAGGACTCTACCTAACGAAAGACTGCAGCACAAAGCAAACGGCCATCATTGCTAACGATGTAATGGTGCCCTTTATGCAACTGGCTGAGGCGAATCCCACGCGCATCCGCTTCATGCCTAATTCCATTGAACATTATGCCACCAACCACACATTGGTTAAAATAACCTCTGGTGCCCTGAGCGGACTTGAGGGCTACTTGATGCGCATCTCGCGCGACAAATGCCTGGTAACTACCCTCGGTGGTATGACCATCGCTATCGGTGGAGTGCACAAAGAGTCGTTCGAGAATTTAGAGGACTATCCTCTATTGCGCAACACAAAGCACAAAGACACCAACCCCCAACAGCCAACATCGCCCCTACAGGAAATCGCCAACGGTTTCTTCAAACCCGAAAACCAGTTGGATTGGCTAGCACTCGTTCACCACATAGAACGATGGAGCGATAAGGCTCGACAGACAATGGAACAGACCGCATTGGAGCTGGCTGCCAACATGGTCAACACCTTGCTCCACCACATGAGCAAACACATCTTTCCATTACCGGCAAGTTTGCCCGCCAACGAGGCGCAGACTCTGAAGCAATGCCAAAAAACTCTCCGACAAATGCAACAGCAACTCCAATCCGGTACACAAAAAAGGAAAGAAATGCTATCATAACTAAATATAAGAAGTACAACAAGGAGCAGCCATAAGGCAACACTCCTTACCCCAAGGCAACTAACTGCCTCCGGACCTTGTCCGCCAATCTCACAATGGGTACACTTAAAGACAAAACTGTTAAAGGCCTTTTTTGGAACAGTATAGACCGATTTTCAACCCAAGGCATCCAATTCGTCTTCGGTCTGGTCATAGCCCGTTTGCTACTGCCTGCCGATTATGGCGTTGTAGCCATGTTGGGCATTTTCTTAGCAGTATCGAGCGTATTTATTGACAGTGGTTTCGGCACTGCATTAGTACAAAAGGCTGACCGCACCGAAGTAGACTTTGCTACCGTATTCTACTTTAACAATGTAGTGGCTCTATTAGCCTATGGCATTCTGTGGCTGGCTTCACCCTACATCGCAGCCTTTTACAACCTGCCCTTATTAGAGTCTATTACTAAAGTCGTAGGACTTACCCTGATATTCAACGCACTCTCAGGCATTCCCAATGCCAAAATGTCGATTGCTATCGACTTTAAATCACGCGCCCAAATCTCGCTGATTTCTTCTGTCGTTATCGGTATTATTGGCGTATGGATGGCTTATGCCGGATATGGCGTGTGGGCACTGGTCACCCAGTCTATTGTGTCAGCCGGCTTACGCACAGTGCTACTTTGGGCTTATGTACGGTGGGTGCCTCTTTTAACTTTTTCGTGGCAATCCTTTCGCCGCTTGTTTAGTTTTGGGTCTAAATTATTGGCCTCAGCCCTGCTTGATACGCTGTATTGCAACATCTACCCCTTAGTAATCGGAAAGTTTTTCTCAGCTACTGATTTGGGAGTTTACTCACGGGCCAATGGGTTGGCACAATACCCCTCGTCGAACCTGACAAGCGTACTGCAAGGCGTGACCTTTCCGGTACTTAGCAGTATCCAAAACGATGAAGAACGACTCGCTGATGCTTATAAACGTTTACTTCGTACATCGGTATTCATCATCTTCCCACTCATGATTGGTTTAGCAGCTACGGCCGACCCACTCATCCGCATCGTACTGACCGACCGTTGGGAAGGTGCCATTTACCTCCTGCAAATTCTTTGCTTCGCTTTGATGTGGTATCCGGTACATGCCATTAACTTGAACCTTTTACAAGTAAAGGGGCGCTCAGACTACTTTCTGAAACTTGAAATCATCAAAAAAATACTGGGTATAAGTATTCTCTGTATCACCATCCCATTAGGACTGGTAGCCATGTGTTATGGCAGCATCTGCTCTAGTATTCTTTCACTGGCAATCAATACTTATTACACGAAGAAATTAATTGGGTACGGATATGTACAACAAATGCGCGAAATGACTCACATCTTGCTTCATGCCCTCATGATGGGCGTGTTGGTTTGGGGAGTGGTACAACTGATGCCCACACTTTGGCTTAAACTCATCGTAGGAATCATAACTGGCATAACCTACTACCTCTCAGGTGCCTGGATTATGAGATTCCTGGAAATGAAAGAAGTAATAGCCATCGTTAAACGCAAAAAACATTGATCTTATATGGACGATAAAACCATCAAAGTAACCTCACCCCTCATGCCCTCACTGCAGGATTTCAACAACTACTTGGAGGACATTTGGCAACGTAAATGGATTACCAACAACGGATACTATCATAAGGAACTTGAAAAAGCTCTTTGCGAATACTTGGGTGTTCCCTATATCTGCCTCTTTACCAACGGAACCTTACCCTTAATTACTGCGCTACAGGCACTCCGTATTACGGGCGAGGTGATTACAACTCCATACAGTTTTGTCGCAACCACTCATGCTCTATGGTGGAACGGAGTAAAACCGGTGTTTGTAGACATCGACCCAGCTACTGGCAACCTGGACCCTGACAAGATTGAGGCAGCTATCACCCCCCGTACAACCGCCATCATGCCGGTACACGTGTATGGTCAGCCCTGCGATACCGACCGTATTCAACAAATCGCCGACAAATATGGTTTGAAGGTGATTTACGATGCTGCACACGCCTTTGGGGTAAAGAAAGCTGGCGAAAGCATCTTGAACGCCGGCGATATGTCGACACTCAGTTTCCATGCCACAAAAGTATTCAACACCATCGAAGGCGGTGCCCTGGTGGTGCACGACGAGAAAACAAAACGTCGCATTGACTACCTCAAGAACTTTGGTTTTGCCGGCGAAACCGAGGTGGTGGCACCGGGCATTAACAGCAAGATGGACGAGATGCGCGCAGCCTATGGTCTGCTAAACCTTAAACAGGTGGACAAGGCCATCGAAGCACGCCGCCAAGTAGCACTCCGCTACCGCGAAGCGCTCCGCAACGTGCCGGGCATCTCCTTTTTTGACGAACTGCCCAACGTACATCACAACTATGCCTACTTCCCCATCTTTGTCGATGCCACAACCTACGGCATGACCCGCGACGAACTCTACTTCAAGATGCGCGAAAAAGAGATTTGGGGCCGTCGCTACTTCTACCCCCTCATCAGCACCTTCTCTACCTACCGCGGTTTGGATAGTGCTAACCCCGACAACTTACCCCACGCCCACCACCTGGCCGATACCGTCATCTGCCTGCCCATGCATCATGATCTGAGCGAGGAGGATGTGGAAAGGGTGATTCGAAGCATAATAGACTCTGCCCTTTAAATACCATATCTCATCGCTATAAAGGATAAGCGCTAACGAAGGTTTAATCTAAAGATGAAACAAACAAAACGTATCATGCTTTTAGGAGGTATTCGATACCTTCTTCCAGTCATTGAAGCCGCACATAAACAGGGGTATTACGTCATAACCGCAGATTATATACCCGACAACATCGCCCATAAATATTCCGATAAATACATCAACCTCAATATCGTTGACAAAGAAGCAGTATTAGCTGCTGCAAAAGCTGAGAAAATTGATGGTATCATGTCTTTTGGAGTAGACCCCGGGGTTATATCTGCTGCCTACGTACAAGAACAATTGGGCCTACCAGCATTTGGTCCTTACGAAAGTGTTGTCATTCTTCAAAACAAAGACAAATTCAGACATTATCTTGAAAAGAATGGTTTTAATGTGCCCTGGTCTTTTGCTTTTAGTTCAGTTGCATCTGCCTTGAAAGACAAAAAACACTTTACGTATCCATTGATGGTGAAACCTACCGATTCGGCAGGTAGCAAAGGATGCACAAAAGTAGAGAATGAAGCAAGTTTAGAGCAAGCACTGGAATATGCTATGACATATTCTATTAGTAAGCACCTCATTGTTGAAGAATTTATTGAAAAAAGCGGCAGTTCATCCGACTCTGATTGTTTTTCGGTGGATGGAGAATTAAAATACGTTAGTTTCTCAGCCCAACGTTTCGATTCAAACGCCCCCAACCCTTTTGCTCCTTCTGCATATAGTTGGCCATCAACTTTTAGTAAGGAACAAGAAATTGAATTAACGCATGAAATTCAACGTTTGCTGACCCTCTTACACATGCAGACGTCCATCTATAACATAGAAACCCGAATTGGAACAAACGGGAAAACTTACATCATGGAAGTATCTCCAAGAGGTGGAGGAAATCGATTAGCAGAAATGCTTCGATTTGCTTCTGGTGTTGACATGATTACAGCTTGTGTCTGTGCTGCAGTAGGTGATCCGATACCCACAGTAAAACAAATTCCATATAATGGGCATTGGGCAGAAGTTATACTACATGCACAAAAAGATGGCGTTTTTAAAGAACTTACGACGACATCTATTCAAGAGTACGTTATTCAAACAGATTTATGGATAACCCAAGGCGATCACATTAAAGCTTTTAAGGGAGCAAACGATGCAATTGGTACGCTCGTTCTAAAATTTCCCAATCAATTAGAGCTAGAAAAAACGCTAGAGAACATACACTCACATGTACAGATAAACTATGAAGCATAAACGCTTAGCCATCATAGGAGCATCCACAGGACAACTACCACTCTGCAAAAAAGCCCACGAAATGGGGCTTGAAACATACTGCTTTGCCTGGCCCGAAGGCGCTGTCTGCAAAGAATACGTAGACCACTTCATTCCGATATCAATATTTGAAAAAGACGAAATTGTTGAACGTTGCAAAGAGTTACATATAGATGGAGTTGTTTCTAATGCCTCTGAAAAGACAGCATCGATTACAGCATATGTAGCAGAAAAGTTAGGTAAAATAGGGACGCCCTATCAAGTGTTCAAAAATATCCAAAATAAAGAATATGTACGCAGATTAACGAATGGCATTACAGCGTTACACCCGGTAAAATACACGATTGGAAATTTAGATACTGTAATTCATTCCTTATCATATCCTTTCGTATTGAAACCGACCAAGGGAGCAGCCAAGAAAGGAGTAAACTTTGTCCAAGACGCCTCTACTCAAATTAAAATTGAAGAAGACTTGAAACAAGCGATTTTTATGGCTGAGGAATTCATTGAAGGTAAAGAATACTCTGTTGAAACCATTTCTTTTCACCAAAGACACCAAGTCATTCAAATCACAGAAAAAATAGGAACGGGGGCACCACATTTTGTTGAATTAGAACATCACCAACCAGCCAACATACCTTGTCATCTTAAAAGGAAAATTCAAGAAGTAATACCTAAGGTGCTTAAGGCGATTGGATTTACTAACGGAGCTGCTCATATTGAGATAAAGATTGACCAAGAAGAGAATCTATACCTCATTGAGGTAAACCCACGAGGAGGTGGTGATTTTATATCTAACGAATTGGTCGAACTATCTACAGATTGTGATTATCTTAAGCAAATGATTCTGGTTGCTTTAGACGAATTTCAGCCCATAGAAGTTCACAACAAAGCTTACGCTGGAGTGTACTTTTTGTCAGCCTATAGTTCGCGACTACTCCCCTACTTTAATAATCCTGCAACCGATTGGCTGATAGAAAGACATAGAGAACATCAAGACCTCACGCTGTCTACATCAAATTATGACCGTGACGGATACATTTTATATCGTGCAAATCAAAAAATCGAATTATAATGAAGACTATCTTAGTTTTAGGAGCTACAGGTACTCTCGGAGCCTATATTTCACTACACTTTCATAAATTAGGATACCAAGTTATCGCTGTAGGACATCGAAAAAGCGATAATGGCTTCTTTGCTGATTATGACATTCCCTACTATTCGGTCGACATCACCCAAGAAGCAGAATTCAATAAGATTCCCAATCAACCCATAGATGTAGTTGCCCATTTTGCAGGTGCCTTACCCGCATCCATGAAGGGATACAATGGGACTCTTTACATTGATTCCATCATTAAGGGGACATACAACGTACTGGAATTTATGAGGATTCGTCAAATCACTAAAATCATTTATCCTCAGTCGCTCTTTGACATACATTATTTGTTTGGTTCTAAAACACCTATTCCTGCCGAATCCGAAATGCGTGTACCCGAATCTGGCGACCATGTTATGTATGTCATAGCCAAAATTGCAGCGGTTCAGACCATCGAACATTACTACCGCCAATACGGCATAAAGCGCTTTATCCTACGATTATCGCGCGTCTATGTCTACCACCCCAACCCCTATACCTACACCGATGGCGAAAAGGTGATGATCTCAGACAGATTATTTATACAAAAGGCAGAAAAGGGAGAACCCCTCGAAATTTGGGGAGATCCTCAACGCTTACTGGAAACTTGCAGTGTAGAAGACTTCCTTCAAATTGTTCAAAAATGCGCGGAGTCTAATTTAGATGGTGGGCTTTATAACATTGGTAGCGGTGGATCAACCTTGGACGAACGTATTCATGCCATAGTCGATGTATTTTCCAACCCGAACAAACGTTCAGAAATCTCTTATGCTCCGAACAAACGTTCGTCCACTCAATTTGTACTGGACATCAGTAAAACCAAGTCAGAATTAGGTTATCAACCAGCATACAATTGGAAAAAATTCTGCGAATGGTTTAAAGAAGAACGCAAACAGCAGCGCTTTGCAAAACTTTGGGGCACCGAAGAAGACTATCAATAAATACAAATTGATATTTATCTTACCTACAGACATTCTCAATTATAATAATTGAAGCAATCTTCAAAATGAACGAAAATCAAATAGTAGTTACCATCAGGTGCCTTACATATAATCATGAACCCTACATCCGTCAGTGCTTGGATGGTTTTGTTATGCAAAAAACGAACTTTAAGTTCGAGGCAATTGTACACGATGATGCCTCTACTGATGGAACAGCATCCATCATTCGCGAATATGCTGAGAAATATCCAGACATCATCAAACCGATTTTCGAAACGGAAAACCAATACTCCAAAAAGGATGGTTCTTTAGGACGAATTATGGATGCGCACACACGTGGTAAATACGTAGCCATGTGCGAAGGCGATGACTATTGGACAGACCCTCTAAAATTACAAAAGCAAGTTGACTTTTTGGAAAGTCATCCAGAATATGTGATGTGCTCACACAGACACAACACCTTCATTCAAAAAAGTGGAAACTTTAAAGATAACGAATGTTTTGGGGAAACTGACTATGACTTAAAAACATTAATCAATGGTGAATCTCATTTTCAGACCCTTACCATTTTATATAGAAGGTCAGCATTAAATATTGCAGATTATAATAAACATAAAATGAGAATCGACATAGTTCTCATATACGAGCTATTGAAAAATGGAGGTAAGGGACATTGTTTTTCTGAAAGAATGGGTGTTTATCGCTATCAACCAGGAGGTATTTGGTCTGCAGTATCTACAGATAAAAGATTAGACTTATGTGTATCAGCAGTTGTAGATATATATGACTGCGAACGTTCTAACGATGCAGCAAAATATTTAATGATGCAATTTGCTAATCCTATGAGCCGAAAATGGATGTGGAAAAGACGTCGTATGTGGATAAAGATAAGTAGAATTTTATGTAAACATTTTGGGCTTAAATATACTATATCAATTCTCTTAAATAAATTATTATTCAACAGATATTTAAGTATAGAGAAGTGTACCAATTACAATTATACCAATTCATAACATTTTATATTTATGAGAATTCCCGTATTGTCTATCATTATCCCTATCTATAATGTAGAATCCTACTTATCAACCTGCCTAAATTCAATTCTACATCAGACATATACGCAATGGGAAGCGATTTTGGTAGATGATGGTAGTACAGATAATAGTGGTGAAATTGCACGTGCTTATGCAAATAAAGACAATCGATTTCACTACTATAAAAAGCCAAATGGTGGACTTTCTTCTGCACGTAATTATGGTATAGATAAGTCTCATGGTTATTACATCATATTCGTAGATTCTGATGATTATTGGATAAGTGAAACATGCCTTTCTGAACTAATAGAAAAGATTAGTAAAAACGATTTAGATGTTGTACGCGGAGAATATATACGGGTTCATGATCATGGGGAGATATATGAACATAATGCCACAACAACCCGCAATAAAAAGGATATTACATCAAAAGGTGTTATCGATTCTTACGAAATGATGGCATCAGCAATACAAGGTGAATATTTCTCATGGCTATTTATCTTCAAACGGATCGTCTTTAATAATATTAGATTTGATGAAAAAAGAAAGTTTCAGGAAGATATTGACTTTGCCATCCGTCTATTTTGTAGAAACCTAAGATGTGGCTATATTCCCACTCCATTCTACGCTTATAGACAAAGAGAACACTCGTCAATCATGACAACTCCTCGACTTACAAATTTATACTACTCTTTTTCTCTAAGCTATGTGTTTTGGAAGTACATTGACCATCTAGAAGATAAACGATTAAAAGAAGAATATATCTACAATGGTATCATGATGTATTATTGGACTTTAGAAACAGCTTCACAAGACATTTACTACAAACACTTCAAAGAAATTCAAAACCAAGCCCAATTAAAAGAACTTCGTAAAGACGCAATAGAGTGGATAAAACAAACTAAGAACAAAAGCTTTCCTATTCATTTCTATTTTTCTCCTAGAAATGGTGCTAGATTATTTAGACTTCGTAGACACATTGGAAGCATTTTGCGAAAACTTCACCTTATAAAATAAATTATAGATATAGACTACCATGAATTATACTGTTGCTATACGTACATTAGGTAAAGCCGGAAAGAAATACCAACAAACCTTGGATTCATTGATAGCTCAAACTCTTCGCCCTTCGGCTATTCATATTTATATAGCAGAAGGCTACGAGTTACCCAAAGAAACCATAGGCATCGAAAAATATTTCTACGTACCAAAGGGCATGGTTGCTCAAAGAGCTCTCCAATATAATGAAATAGAAACCGAATACATCTTATTTCTCGATGATGACGTATACTTACCAAACGATGGAGTAGAAAAACTTTATAATAGTTTACTTCAAGAAAAAGCAGACGTAGTATCTCCAGATGTTTTCCCTAATACCCAAAGACCATTAATAGGACAAATACAAATGCTTTTAACAGGTCGCATGAGAGCTAGGAATAATGACTCCGAATGGGCCTACAAGGTAATGAAAAATGCGGGTTATTCATATAACAACCATCCTACCAAAGATACTTACCTATCTCAAACTAATGCTGGCCCTTGCTTTTTTATAAAAAAAACTGATTTCATGAAAATCCATTTTGATGAAGAACTATGGTTGGATAATATGCCTTATGCTATGGGAGATGATGAGGTTATGTTCTACAAAATGTATCGCTATGGATTGAAACAAATTACCTTATTTAATAGTGGAATCAAACATTTAGATGCAGGGTCTACCTTGCAAAACACAGAAAAAGATAAGACAAGAATTTATTGTGATTTCCGATTCAAAACTATATTTTGGCACAGATTTATCTTTTTACCGGAAACTTCATGGCTTGTACGCTTATGGAGCATTATATATCTTACCTATACTTTCACTTTCTCACTTCTAATTTCTCTATGCAAAGGGCAATGGAGTTTCTTCAAAATCAAGTTTCAGGCTATAAGGAACGGATTTAAGTTTCTTCATAGCAAAGAATATAAACTTTTACCTTTAATACCATAACACATTCATTATCGTATGAACATCATTCCTATTGCATTCTCCTTTGATAACAATCTGACAATGCCGGCCTGCATTGCCATTTCATCACTATTGATGAATGCAAAGCCAGACACTTTCTACGACATTTTCATCCTACATGCAGCAAAGGTTAAGTTAGACACCACCAATCTCAATAAAATTCCGCTGCATTATAAACAATGCCGCATAACTTATAGGGAAGTAGACAACACTTTTGATACTGCCTTTGAAATAAGAGGTGTTACCACTGCTACATATTACCGTTTACTTATACCTGAACTAATTCCAGAATATGACAAAATCATTTATGCAGATGTGGATATGATTTTCCGCCAAGATTTTTCTGAGCTCTACGAAATAGATATGAAAGATAATTACTTGGCTGCAACTTATGATTTAGGAATGAACTTAGGTAAAGATGGACAGAAATACATTGATTCGGTAGATGGCTTACATCAAGGAGAATACATCCAGGCGGGCTTTATCATGCTAAACAGCAAGGCGATTCTTGCTGATAATCTTATTTCCGAATTCAAACGTCAGGCAAAAAAGAAGTTGAAGTTCCAAGATCAAGATATTCTGAACTTAATCTGCGGCAAAAAGAAGATTATACTACCTTGGAAATACAACATGACTGATTATTCTTTCTTCTTTTTGATGAAAGAGCCTCAGGCATTAACGCCCCAATATGCTAATTCAGATATTGAGGAAGCTAAAAAAGAAGGAAATCTTCATTTCAACGGACATAAACCATGGAAGAAATACAGTGTAAACTTCGATATATGGTGGGAATACTATAGAAGATCACCATTTTACGAAGAAAAATTCTACTTTGACTTCTTCTACAACAAATTAAACGAACTCGATCAACTTCCACTCATTAAACGAATCAAGATTTTAGTGAGGTATTTTGTATATGGAATCCGTAAAGTGTGAAATTCAATGACGAGAATCGCATACATTGATATTGCTAAAAGTTTAGCTTTAATCTGTGTCATATTAAGTCATTCAGTAGGTAATGCATATACTTCATTTTCCTACGGATTTATGATACCTTCATTTTTTATACTATCCGGCGTAACTATAAAGAATATATCAATTCTACAAAAAGCCAAACGACTATTAGTTCCTTATGTCATTTTCAATATATTCATATTGCTATTGACTACTTTTTCAGGCCAGCGTACAGTTACGTTAACTCATTGGATTGGAGTTATTTATTCACGTTTTTCTCTATATCCACTCAGCGAAACGCAAAATACTATTTGGATGAATGTCGGTAATTCTCCTACTTGGTTTTTAACTGCAATGTTTATGTCTTTTATCTTTCTAAAAGGAATTCTATTCTTTCAGAAAGAAAGCATAAGGCTAAGTATTTGTACTCTTTATCTAATTGTCACAATACTATTAACAAATTTAAAAATACTTCTTCCTTGGAGCATAGATTCAGCAATGCTATTCGCCTTATTTATGTATGCTGGAACTAAATTGAAAATTTTTTTTTCAAATCGTGTTTTCCTTAATAAAACAACCTTTTTTATTGGAAGTGTTATCTATGGTATTGGTTATTACCTTAATACCTACATCAATTTATCTATTAGAGATTATGGAGAGAGTGTACTATTAGTTCTAATTAACGGTATCGTAGGTTCTCTTTTACTGATTAGACTAAGTATGCATATTAATAAAAGTTGTATGTGTAACATACTTACCAATCTAAATAAAGGAGCAATTACAACATTCTGCATTCAAATGCCTTTATTAATTATTTCTTCTAAAATCGCATTTTTGATTATACCGAACAACGTTTTGTTCGCAACATTATTTCAAGTTGTATTTACTTTAATCATCGGACTTTACATAGCAAAATTTTTTAATCCTATTCTAAAGTGGTTCTACAACCTATAAATATTATCAACAATATGATTACATTCTCAAAGACAATTACAAACAGAATAGATTGGATTGACTCTTTAAGAGGTTTTGCCATATTATTAGTCATCATTGGACATTTGATTCAATTCAATTATTATACAAGTATTGAAAATGATATATTTAATGTTATATATAGCTTCCATATGCCGCTATTCTTTTTCATCAGTGGAGTATGTGCATCCTATTCAAAAGAAATAAAGAACTTTGGTGAATTATGGAAATATGGCTTAAAGAAATTTCTTCAGCTAATCGTTCCTTCCATTACTTGGACTATACTAATTCCTTTATTCTTTGCTAAAGACTTAGAAATCTTACTTAAAACAGATAGTATTTCTTCATTTTGGTTCTTGAATGTATTATTTGCTGTATATATAATTTGGGGCATCTATTTATACATGGAATATAAAATCCCTAACAGGAAATACGTAATCATTGGAACTTTCATCTTATGGTGCATTTTCTTCGTAATAGACTTTAAACGTATATCTCTAATGTACTTCGCTTTGTTTGCCTTTGGTTATTTCTATCATTCTACACAAATCTCCATACTTAAAAATAAGTATCTGCCATCCACTCTTATTGTAGTATTCCTACTCTGTTGTGGTATGTTTGAATATGGAACAAATATAATTTCACAAGCTAATCGTATATGGATGGAATTTCCTCTTTCTGTTATAGCCTCAATTTTATTAGCAGAGTTTTTTAAATCTATAAATAAGGGGAAACTTTACAATATCCTTAACTACATCGGGAAATATACACTTGGAATATATCTATGCCATTTCATTTTTATTCATATTAAAGGACTTCATTATATTGAAACAACAACAGATAAACTTTCTCAGTTTATTATATTATTTGCTATATCTATACTGATTGCTTTTGGTTGCATACTCATTCAAAAAATAATTGAACCATTTACCCTACTCTATAGATGTATGTATGGAAAATGGAATTTACCATCTATATTATTAGGAAAATGAATCACATCGTAAACATGGCATGCGGACTAGCTAACCGCATGTTTCAATATAGCTATTATTTATTGCTAAAAGAAAAAGGTTACAATCCGAAAGTAGATTTCTATTCTTCTGGAAAGCTATCGCACGAAAATGTTGTTTGGAACAAGATATTTCCCAATGCGTACTATCAACAGGCCACCCAGCAGGAAGTTAAGCAATTGGGAGGCGGTAAAGGGTTATGGTCGAGGTTTTTGAGACGCTTTTTCCCAAAATTCACCCACTGCTTACAAATGCCTACTGCATTTGATGCTTCGCTGCCTAAGATGAATCAAAGTCAATACATTCTAGGGGTCTTTCAAAATGCCAAGATGGTTGAAAGCGTAGGTAGTAAAATCAAAGAAGTATTTACCTTTGCCGATATCGAAGGCGAAAATAACCTACAATTTATCCAACAGTTTCAAAATGAAGAATCTGTCGCTATTCACGTTCGAAAAGGTGCTGACTATAGCCAACGAATTTGGTATCAAAACACCTGTCTGCCGGAATATTATACTAAAGCGATTGAAGAAATAAAAAAACGCATAAGTAATCCCCACTTCTATGTATTTACGGATAATAAAGAATGGGTTAAAGAGCATTTCAAAAATTTTGAATATACATTGATTGAAGGGAATCCTATCTCTGGTTGGGGCAGTCATTTTGACATGCAACTAATGACTCTTTGTAAACACAACATTATTTCAAACAGTACTTATAGCTGGTGGGGGGCCTTTCTCAATCGAAATGAAAACAAAATAGTCATTTGTCCCAAAATATGGTTTAATCCTCAAAGCACTCTAGAATATAATTCAGATAAATTATTGTGCGAAAATTGGATTTCAATTTGATTCTTCACTATGGTTTCTGTCATCATTCCTATTTATAAAGTTGAAAAATATATTGCACGCTGTGCTGAATCGCTTATGCAGCAAACTCTCAAAGATGTAGAATACATTTTTGTCGATGATGCGACACCAGACAACAGCATGCTGGTTTTAGAGTCTGTGTTAATTAAATATCCAGAGCGTAAAGAACAAATACACATCATTCATCACGATAAAAATAAAGGGTTACCGGCAGCTCGTAATAGCGGACTCCGGGCTGCCACTGGCGACTACATCTTTCATTGTGATAGCGATGACTTTGTTGAAGTTGATATGCTCGAAAATCTTTATAAAGCTGCACTCAATCAACAGGCCGAAATCGTTTGGTGTGACTGGTTCCTCTCCTTCGAAAAAAATGAACGATATATGCCTCAACCTAAGTACGAATCGTCCCAAGATGCACTGATGGCAATGCTTAGTGGAGGAATGAAATACAATGTATGGAACAAACTTATCAAACGTTCGCTTTACGAAGACAATCGTATCAGCTTTCCGGAAGGACATGGTATGGGAGAGGACATGACTATTATCATGCTTTTTGCTTGTGCCTCGTCTGTACATTGCATCAACAAGGCCTTTTATCATTATGTCAAGCTTAATACGAATGCATTTACACAGATACACTCTGAAGCACATTTCAAGGACTTAAAATATAACATTCAACGATGTATAGCATTTATCACAAAAAAATATGGAAATAAGTTGGATAAGGAAATTGCATTCTTCAAACTCGAAGCTAAGTTTCCTTTCCTAATTATGGCTGCAGATGCTTCTCTATATAAATTATGGACTACCTGGTTTCCTGAAGCCAATCATTTTATTTGGCAGAACCATAGCCTTTCGTTTAGAAGTAAACTGCTACAATGGATGGCCTCAAAAAATCAGTTTTGGTTCGTAAAGGCATACTATTATTTAATCATCAAACTTATCTACGGCATCATTTATCACTAAAACACAATGAAGATTTTATTCATTATCTTAACTATTCTCATCGCTGATTTCTACTATTTCCCTATTGAAACTGTTTTTTTTTCCGGAATTAATAGCAAAATGATACTAGCCGTTATAGGCTTAGGAATCCTAGTCTTTCGTCTTATTCGAAATGGTAATGCAAGTATTAGTAAAGATATATTTAAACTCACATTATGGGCTTTCGGTATTTCTTTAGCAAGTTTACTAAGCATGAGTATTAATAATACCCATGATGCTTCATTCCTCACATATTTTATATCTATGTGGGTATGGTTAGCTGGCGCATATACATTCATATTTTGTATCAAAAGTATTCATAATCAAATAAGTGTAGAGCTACTATGTAATTATCTAATTGCGGTCTGCGTCCTACAATGTTGCTTAGCTATTTTTTTAAACAATTTTCCTGCTTTTGATGCTACCATCAGTTCTTTCTTAGCCGGCGAAAAATTTATGGGAGGAGAAGATATTGGAGACAGACTCCATGGTATAGCTTGTGCTTTGGATGTAGCTGCAATCCGCTTCTCTGCTGTGCTTGTTATGATTGCATATTTGGTTATCAATAAACGACATCTATTTTCTACCCGTAAAGTGGCTATATACATGGGCGCATTCTTACTTATTGCTATCGTAGGCAATATGATTGGAAGAACCGTTACTATCGGCATTGCCATTTCTCTTATTTATTGGGCTTTTGAATTTTTCAAAGGCAACTTTAATTATAAGATATTACGCACATTAGGTATTCTCTTATTGACATGTATTCCACTTTTAACTATTGGCTATAACAATAACAAAAGCATTCACCACCACTTAAGATTTGGATTCGAAGGATTTTTCTCTATATACGAAAAAGGGCACTGGGAAACTGGTTCTAATAATGTATTAAAGAATATGGTCGTGTTTCCTGACAATCCTAGAACATGGATTATAGGAGACGGATATGCTGCTAATCCTTCAGAAGAAGGGACACCTTACTACGATCCATATTATATTGGAGAAACCTTCCACGGCTACTACAAGCAAACTGATATCGGCTATTTACGCTATATCTTTTACTTTGGTATTATTGGTCTAGGTATATTTATTTGTTACTTTATAGCTGTTGGGCAGGTTTGTATGAAGAACCTGTATCGACATCAATTTCTATTTATACTTCTACTTGCTGTCAATTTCATTGTATGGTTTAAAGTTTCAACTGACTTGTTCATTGCTTTTGCTCCATTTCTTTGTTTATCACAGGATGATGAAATACTGGAAGAGCAGGAAGAATTGGAACTGCAACACGCATCTTAAATTACATATCCCTTCCCACAATTTATCCCTTCCCACAATTTCACTAAAGTCAACTAATTTTATGAAGGATTTTTGTCGCTTATCTGCATAATATGCCTAACTTTGCGCCATTCTAACGGAAATTTGCAAGGAACGGCTGTATACCGTTTGAGTATGGGTTAAGTTTAACTTATATGATAACAAATGTGCCCGAACGCTGAATGGTTAAGTTGAACCTGCTGCAAACTTAATCATGCAAACGCCAACATAAAGGAACGCTGGTGCAGGAAAATTGAGCTGATGACGCTGCTTGATTACAGCATGCTATAAATGAAACAAAACAACTGCTAATGTCATTAACAGCAGCTAATGTCACAAACAGCAGCTAATGTCACAAACAGTTGCTAATGTCATTAACAGCAGCAATGTCACAAACAGCAGCCAATGCCACAAACAGCAGCTGGTAGCACCAACACCAACTGCAACTGCTGATTACAGAACAGATAGCAGGAACTGCTCCTCTATTACTGCAAAACGCATGTTAGAACATACAACTTATTCAACAGGCCAACGGTCATGAAACTTATCTATTGCATCAGGGCAGTTTATAATCCTGGAGGTATGGAACGGGTGCTGCTCAATAAGGTCAGGTTCCTGGTGAACGAGATGAAATGGGAGGTGGTTATCGTTACTACCGACCAAGAGGGCAAACCGCCTTTCTATCCTTTTCCTGAACAGGTACGCATGGTTGATCTCAACGTCAACTACGCCCGCGATAATGATAAAGGAGTATTCCGCAAAATAACCGGATATCTCCAACGCAAAAAGTTGCACAGGCAAAGGCTCACGCAACTGCTCATGAGCGAAAAACCCGATGTAGTGGTCTCGCTCTACCCCTCGGAGTCGTCGTTCATACCCGACATCCCCGATGGCAGCAAAAAAGTGCTCGAAATTCACTACTGCAAGTTCTTCCGCCTGCAATACGGACGCCACGGACTGCTCGGACTCATTGACCGCCTCCGCACACGTCAGGACGAGCACATTGCCCGCAAATTCGACCGCTTCGTAGTGCTCACACACGAAGACCGAGGCTATTGGGGAACAATGCCCAACATCGAGGTCATTCCCAATGCAGCCATGTTTATGGGCACCCGGCAAGCCGACATGACCAACAAACGCATCCTGGCCGTCGGACGACTCGACTACCAAAAGGGATTCGACCGATTGTTGGAAGCCTGGCACATCGTACAACAACATCCTGAATTCAGCGACTGGCGGCTCGATATCTTCGGTCAGGGCGAGTGGCACGACCGTCTCGAACAAACCATCAGGCGCTACGGACTGGAGCAACAAACGGCTATCAATCCGCCCACCTCGGATATAGGCAGCGAGTATGCACGCAGTTCGATGCTCGTTATGAGTTCTAACTACGAAGGTTTCCCCATGGTAATGATCGAGGCCATGGCCGGTGGACTTCCCGTAGTAGCCTTCGACTTCCTGTGCGGACCAAAGGACATCATCCGACACGAACAGAACGGACTCATCGTGCCCAACGGCAACATCCCTGCTCTGGCCAAAGCTATGATGCAACTCATGGCCAGCGAACAACTCCGACAAAAACTCTCGGTCAACGCCCGCAAGATCACCCAAACCTACTCTGAAGAACAAGTGATGAAACAATGGGTCGGACTCTTCCGCTCCCTCACTGAAGTTTGATATGAAAAGACTCCTACAAATCAATCCGGTCATTCGTACCAATACGTCGACCGGTCGCATCATGCAGGAAATAGGCGAACTGGCCATGCAGCATGGCTGGGAAAGCTATATTGCCTACAGCTACGGCCGCGACGGACACCGCCCGTGTCAGTCGCACCTCCTGCCGGTAGGCAACAAACTCAGTGTGCTTTGGCACGGGGTGCAAACCCGCCTCTTCGACCGCCACGGACTGGCATCGGCACAGGCCACCCGCCGCTTCATACAACAAATCGAAGCGCTACAACCCGACATTATTCACATACACAACATTCACGGGTACTTTCTGAACTACCCCATCCTCTTCGACTATTTAGCGCGCTGCAACACACCCGTTGTATGGACCATCCACGACTGCTGGCTCTATACCGGGCATTGCTACTACTATTCGTACGCACAGTGCGACAAATGGAAAACCGGCTGCGGCAACTGTCCGCAAAAGCGTGAATTCCCGGCCAGCCTGTTTCTCGACCGCTCCCGGCAAAACTTTGCCGACAAACAGCGGGCTTTCACAGCCATCCCGCCCGAGCGGCTTACGATCGTACCGGTATCCGAATGGATTCGCACCGAAATGAGCCATTCCTTCCTTCGCAACGCCCATTACCAGGTTATCCATAATGGCATCAATACCGAGGTGTTCAACATTTATGATACCACTGCTGTCAAGGCTCGTTATGGACTTCAAGGCAAGCGCATCTACCTGGGGGTGGCCAGCATTTGGTGCGAGGCAAAAGGCCTCTACGACTTCATCAAGCTTGCCCGCCAGCTACATCCCGACGAGGTGCTGGTACTCATTGGTATAGGCGAAAAAGAACGCAAACTTTTGCCACCGGGTGTAGTAGCTATTTCACGTACCGAGAACATCCGTCAGATGGCTGAACTCTATGCAGCTGCCAACGCTTTTATCAATCTTACCTGGCAGGACAACTATCCTACCGTCAATCTTGAGGCCATTGCCTGCGGCACCCCGGTCATTACATACCGCACGGGGGGCAGTGTTGAGGCAGTCACACCTCAAACCGGCTGTGTGGTCGAACAGGGCGACATTCATGCAGTGCTTCAAGCCGCCCGGACAATCGCAGCTCAAGGTAAAGAGCAATTCACAAAACAGTGCAGGCAATATGCCGAAGCTCACTTTAAAAAAACAGACAGATATGCTGAGTATTTAAACCTGTACGAGCAACTGATACTGGCCCGCAACCACCACTCCCACTGCGAATAATGGTGTGTTGCCAATACACAAACTTATTGAAATGATTTTTGAGAATGGAAAATTGCTGTAAACGGATACTCCAACTGGGTAAGTTCTACCCTATCGGTGGAGGGGTTGAAAAGGTGATGTACGAATTGACAACCGGACTATCGGCCCGGGGTGTCGATTGTGACATGCTGGCAGCATCATGCCATTCACACGGATTAGTTACCCAACTCAATCCCCATGCCACACTGACCGCCTGCCGCACCTGGCTCAAGGCCGCAGCTACCACCATTGCTCCGTCAATGATTACCCGCCTGCGTAAAATTTGCAACCAGTACGACATCATTCATATTCACCATCCCGACCCTATGGCTTGTCTGGCTCTAAGGCTTTCGGGATACCGCGGCAAGGTCATCCTGCATTGGCATAGCGATATTCAAAAGCAAAAAATGTTGCTCCAGGCTTACCTGCCTCTGCAAAACTGGCTCCTGCGCCGGGCCGACCTTATCTTAGGCACTTCGCCCACCTACCTCAAAGAATCACCGCATTTGGCTAAGTTTCAGCATAAAATGCAGGTCTTGCCCATCGGGGTCGACCCCATCCCGGACGACCCGCAAGGTGCCAGACGCATTCAGGCACAATATCCGGGCAAACAACTCATCTTTTCGCTGGGCCGACTGGTAGCCTACAAAGGCTACCGCTACCTCATCGAAGCTGCCCGCTATCTGCCCGACAACTACATGGTGCTCATTGGCGGAAAAGGACCGCTTCAAGCCGAACTCACCGAACTCATCCAACGCTACCGCCTCGAAGAGCGGGTCAAACTCTTAGGACGCGTATCCGATGCCGACCTGCCGGCCTACTACCATGCTTGCCGCCTGTTTTGTTTGAGCAGCGTGTTCAAGACCGAAGCTTTCGGCATCGTGCAAATCGAGGCGATGTCGTGCGGCAAACCGTTGGTGGCTACCACCATTCCACAATCGGGGGTAGCCTGGGTCAACGCCCATGGTGTTTCGGGACTGAACGTTCCCCCTGCTGATGCCCAGGCATTGGCCAATGCTATCCGGCAAATCACCGAAAGCGATGACACTTACAAAGCCTTTGCCCAACGCTCCAGACAACGGTATGAAAATACATTCACCAAACAACAAATGATCAGTCAGGCTATTCACATTTACAACCAATTATGAAACATGCAGAACTAACCCCGCTGGCTAATATGGTTTTCAACGAGAGAAAGGAGATGGATCGAACAGTCAACGAATTCGAAACCACAACCGAGCGATGTGTTAAACGCATACTCGATATTTTGGCAAGTTTGGTAGGATTGCTGGTCACAGCACCTGTCATGCTCTTGATTTATATACTCATCAAACGCGAAGACAACGGACCGGCCATTTACCGGCAGGAGCGCATCGGCTACAAGGGAAAGGCCTTTACCCTTTACAAATTCCGTTCCATGAAAGTCAATGCCGAGCAGAACGGTCCAAAACTCTATAACGCAGCAAACGATGACCGCCTTACCCACATAGGCAAATTCATACGCGAGCATCACCTCGATGAGTTGCCGCAATTCTGGAACGTTCTCAAAGGCGATATGTCGTTTATCGGTCCACGCCCTGAACGTCAGTTCTACATCAACCAGATTATGGCTGTCAACCCCGACTACGCCAAACTCTATCAGGTATTGCCGGGATTGTTTTCGTATGCCACGCTTTATAACGGCTATACCGACACACTCGAAAAAATGCTCATTCGCCTCCAAATGGATCTTGACTATCTGGCTAAACGCACGCTTTGGAGCGACTTTAAAATTATTTCCCTCACTGTCTTAAGTATCGTTACAGGCAAGAAATTCTAATTCCGACCGTTTTATCACTATGATACGACCTACTGCAAACCTCAAACTCCGCCGCGTGGGCAGCCACTATATGATTGTGGCTGCCGACAGCAACAATGTCAACATGCAACAAGTGTTTACGCTTAACGAAACGGCTGCAAAAATATGGCAACATATCTGCCAGCAGCCTGCTACCCCCGAATCGCTGGCTGCCTGGCTGGCTCGCGACTATGGTATTGCCCCCGAGGTTGCACTGCGCGACATCAACCGCCAGCTCAACGAATGGCGGGCATTTGGTTTGATCGAAAACTCATAAATCTCTCCCTGCCTTCCATGCTTCAGCAAGCGCACCAACTGCTATTTGCCTTACTCCGTGCCGGGATGTGGAAAAACTTACACGGCGTGTCTGCGCTTTTACCCGTTTCCCCGGCATGCTGGCAACAGGTGTATGCACTGGCACGGGCACAAACAGTTACAGGGCTCGTTTATGCCGGCATTTGCCAACTGCCCGACCATCTGCTGCCTCCACCCGCACTGCTCATGCAATGGGTGGCACAGGTGGAGGTGATTGAACGCAACAACCGGCAGGCCAACCGCGCGTTGCAAAAACTCACTCACTGCCTCACGGCGCAAGGCCTGCACCCCATCCTGCTCAAGGGGCAGGGGCTCGCGGCCTGCTATCCCGAACCGCTGCTGCGCGAATGCGGCGACATTGACCTTTGCTTTGATGTTCCTAACGAAGCCGAGGCTGCGCTTCGCTGCGTGCAGCAAACCGGTTGTAAGCCCAAGTCAGCTGCCGATGGCAGCTATCATTACAACTGGATGGGGGTTAAAATTGAACACCATGCCCGCTATACCGATGCGGCCTCGCCACGTTTGCAACGGCTGTTGCAACAATTGGCTGAGCAGTACCCACCCGTCCATGCATCAACTCTAACCGGCACTCCGGCGCTGCGTACACCGGCACCGCTGCCCAACCTGATGCTGCTCAACCTGCACATTCTCAAACATGCCATGGGGCGGGGCATCGGCCTTCGGCAGTTTATCGACCTTGCCTTGTTTACGGTTCAAAGCAGCGGAGCTGTACCGACCGAAAACTTACGCCAAACCCACCGGCGCTTAAAACTGCAACGCTGGAGCCGCCTGCTCTACGCTTTTCTGCAGGAGCACTTAGGCTTACCCGACAACTGCAACCCCTATGCAGCTCAACCACTACCCGCTACCGCGAGCCTGCTCAAACAGGTGATTGACGAAGGTAACTTTGGGCGAGGCTTCGCACCATTGGGCAAACCACCCCACCCTACTGCTTGGAAACGCAAACTCAACACCGCAAAAACATTTGCCGGAAAGACTGGTTTCTCACTGCGCTACGCGCCTGCCGAGGCTTTCTTTACCTTTACACAACTTCTTTTCGGTCAACGTAAGTCATGAATACACTTTACCACTTCAAGGTGGCCGATCTTTGGCTGGCACTCGAACTGCCTCCGGATATAGATGCCGGGAACCTGCTACCCTCGTTTCGGTCCTTTTGTTGTAACAATCCGCCCCCCGGCCTGCAACCGGCATTTGCTTGTTCTGCAGCAGCAACACCTGCAACCAGCACTACCTGCAGGCCTTGCCAGGCGCTCGAAACGGCTATTAACGGGGCATGGAAAACCATCATCGGAAGTGATGCCGCCGGACATTATGTCCTGGAGGTCTGCCACACCGGACATCCCTCTCACCAACTTGAACTGGCCCCCGACTTTCGCTCAGGACGTCTTTACCTGCAGCCGGCCGACCCTCTTGCCGGCGAGGCTTTGAGTACGCTGCTGCGCATTGCTTTTTCGCAAGTACTTTTACTCCACCAGGGGGTTTCGCTCCACGCCTCGGCCGTCGTGCTCAACGGGCAGGGATTTCTTTTTACAGGATGCAGCGGAACAGGCAAAAGCACTCATGCCGCACGCTGGACCTCGGCCTTTGAGGGTTGCACCCTGCTCAACGACGACAACCCGGCGGTACGGCTGAAAGACGAGCAATTCCGGGTATATGGCACACCCTGGAGCGGCAAAACACCTTGCTACCGCAACCTCTCGGTTCCCTTAGGGGGCATCGTAAGGCTCCGCCAGGCACCCCGCAATGCCTATACACCCTGCCGGGGTATCGAGGCTTTCACCACCTTACTGGCGAGCAGTGCATTGGTCACCAGTCAGGACGCTCTGAGCGATTCTTTGCACACCACTTTGGTTCAAATGGTCGATGCCATTCCGGTCGGGCGGCTCGACTGCCTACCCACAACGGCTGCAGCTCAGTGCTGCGCACAAGGACTGCAAACTCACCGGGAACAATTCCACTCTAACCATCATACTGACTTCTAACAACAACTTCATATTCAACGAAAATGAAAAAGAATCTTCTGCCTTTCGGCATGTTGCTGGCACTCCTGCTCTTGGCATCGTGTGCCTCACGCAAGGACTTTGTCTACGTCAACGACTTAATGACAAACACTGACTATCCCGTCACGGTCCGCCACGAGGCTACCATTCAGTGCGACGACCGGCTGGACATTACCGTGAGCAGCAAAAATCCCGAACTGGCCATGCCGTTCAACGTACAGTCGGGCAACATACAGATTGATGCCTCCGGCAATGTAACTTCAAAGGGACAGGCTGCTGTACGCGAAAAAGGTTACCGCGTAGACAACGAGGGTAACATCGACTTTCCGCTTTTAGGCAAGATTCACCTGCAGGGCAAAACGCTCAACCAGGCTATCGACGAGATTAAAGGCCGCATCGAAGCGGGCAATTATATCAAAGATCCGCTCGTAAGCATCGACTTCCTCAACTTCCGCTATACGGTGCTGGGCGCCGTGGGCTCTACGGGCACCTATAACGTCAGCGGCGACCGCATTAACCTGCTCGAGGCCATTGCCAAGGCCGGCGACCTGACGGACAAGGCGAACCTGGAGCGCGTATGCGTCATTCGCGAGGAAGGCAACAACCGTCGCATTTATACGCACGACATCCGCCAAAAATCGGTATTCGATTCGCCGGCCTTCTACCTGAAGCAAAACGACATTGTTTACGTAGAGCCGAAATATCGCAAGAAGGACTCTGAAGACCGTACCTTCCAGTACACCACCTTGAGTATTTCGCTGGCCACAATGGTTACTTCCATTCTTTGGCTGATTATCAAAGACTAATATTTCAGGTCGTGTATTGAAATGCTGCTGTTGCTGCTATTTGCTTCAAGCTGGCAGTGGTTGCAGCACTACAACCCCCGCGACTACTTGTTACTATTTACTCATGCAAAACAAAAACAACCTATCCGGCAAATCGGAGCAGTCGCTCAATGTCATTGACCTCTTGCTCTACCTGGCTTCCAAATGGAAGTGGTTTCTGCTCTCCGTGCTGGTTTGCGGCACCTTGGCGTGGATTAAGTATGCCCGTGCCCCGCTGGTATTTTTCCGTTCGGCTACAGTCATTATTAAAGACCCGTCGAACAAAACCTCGACGGCTGGACTTGACCGCTACGATAACTACATCAACAAGGTGAACGTAGCCAACGAAATTCTGCAGTTTAAATCGAAAAGACTGATGCGCGAGGTGATTCAGCGCACCCATGCCGACATCAGCTACCGCATTCACGAGGGACTCCGCACGCGTGAGCTTTACACCAGTGCGCCTATACGCGTCAGCTATCTCGACTCACTGCCTAAACTCCACATGACTTTCACCGTTACTCCCAAAGATGGTAAAACGGTGGTTCTCTCCGACTTTTCGGGCAAGGACGAAGGCAAAGAACTGACCGTTAAACTGAACCAGCCGATTGTTACCGCACAAGGACGGCTCGTGGTTACGCCTACCAACTTCTACAATAAGTCGTGGTACGGCACCGACATCCTCATTCAAAAGGTGCCCCTCGAAAGCATGGTGGCCTATTACCAGGCCAACTTCGGCATCCGTCAGGAGAGCGAGGAATCGTCTATTCTGAAACTCTCCATCAAAGACGACTCGCCCACTCGTGCCGAGGATGTGCTCAACATGCTCGTAACCGTATACAACGAGGAGGCCATCAAGGATAAAAACCAGGTGGCGGTCAATACGGCCAACTTTATCAACGAGCGCCTGGTCATCATCGGTCAGGAGCTGGGCGATGTGGAGTCGAACCTCGAATCGTTCAAACGGGCTAACCAGGTGCTCGACATCTCGCAGTCGGCTTCGATGTACATGGGCGAATCGCAAAAGTACAGCACCGACGCCTTGCAGCTCGAAACTCAACTCCGCCTGGCGCAATACATCAAAGACTACCTCATCGACCCGGCCAAAGAAGTAGAGCTCATTCCGGCCAACACGGGTTTGACCGACATCAACATCGAAACGCAAATCAACCAGTACAATGCGTTGAAGCTGCGTCGCGACAAGCTGAGCGGCGAAAGCAGCGAGAGCAACCCGGTGATTGAGGAACTCAACAACTCGCTCCGGGCCCTGAAGCAGAACATTATACGCGCGGTCGACAACCTCATTGTGAGCATCAACGTCAAACGGCGCGATGCGCAGGCACGCGAAACGCAGGCTCAAATCCGGGTGGCTTCGATTCCCAAAAAGGAGCGTCAGATGATTTCGATTGAGCGTCAGCAAAAAATCAAAGAGTCGCTCTACCTCTTCCTGCTCAACCGTCGCGAGGAGAACGCACTCTCGCAAGCCATGGCCGACAACAATGCACGCGTTATTGACAGTGCAGAAGGCAGCAATGCGCCCATCTCACCGCAGCGCAACATGATTTTGCTGCTGGGTCTGCTTATCGGTGTGGCCGTTCCGGGAACGGTGTTCCTGCTCATCCTCTTCCTCGACACGCGCGTACACAGCCGCAAGGATATTGAGCAAGCGCTCTCCATTCCCTACTTAGGCGAAATTCCGATCGACCGCGAATACCTCAAACAGCGTAAAAAGGGCGACCATTCAGAACATATCTCGGTCAACGAACAGGGCGAAGGCATCATTTCGGAGGCTTTCCGCATTGTGCGCACCAACATGGCCTTTATGGCACGAAAGGGACAACCGCAACAGGTCATCACCTTTACTTCCTTCCGCGAGGGGGCCGGCAAAACGTTTATTACACGCAATCTGGCACAAAGTTTTATTTTTGCCAAGAAAAGTGTCGTACTCGTCGACCTTGATATCCGTAAGGGTACCCTTAGCCGCAGCATCGAGGGGCACCGCATGACGGGTGTAACCAACTTCCTGGCCGATTCGTCCATGCAAGTTGACGATATTATTCGTCACCACGAAGGCTTCGACCTGATACCGGCCGGTATTCTGGCTCCCAACCCGGCCGAGCTGCTCATGGACGATCGTCTGGACTTGCTCTTTGCCGAACTGCGCAAACGCTACGACTACATCATTGTCGACAATGTACCTACGGGTATTATTGCCGACTCGGCCATCGCCAACCGCATAGCCGACATTACCATCTTTGTAATCAGAGCCGGTAAAATGGACCGCCGCATGCTGCCCGAAATCGAAAAACTCTACGAAGAGAACAAACTCAAGAACATGGCCATCCTGCTCAATGGGGCCGACCTTCACCGACACGGCTATGGTTATGGCTACGGTTATGGCTACGGCTACGGCGGATACAGCTATCGCTACAGTTCGAACGAAAAGTAGGGTTAACTTTAGTAAAATATGTAGCGATTTTGAGTTAAAAGCCCTACACCATAGGCGGATATCCAAAATGTTTGGCTAATTTTACGCCAAAGTTTGGCCCTGAAAGTTTTAACTGTAAACAGCGCATTAGCAAAGAAGTGACAATAGAATGTTACAAAACAATCGCAGAACTGCCCAATAAATACTAACAAAGCAGTTTGGAAACCTAAAGAAATCTCCGGCAAGGCGGACAGTATCCGCCTTGCCACCTTCAAAGAACAAAAAGGTAAAAAAACGGAAGATAAAGAGAAATCAAAACAGTAAAGAACTAATTGAACAAATAACATGAACAAACTAATCTCACCTGAAACGGGGGCCTCTGCCCAGGCATACTCCCCCTGCGGTGGCACTTATGTGCCTCCTGCCACCACCATGGTTTGCGTGGAGACCGAAGGTGCGTTCTGCGGCTCAATCTTTGGCCCGGAAAAAGATGAACACGACACAGGACTCTCCATCGAAGAACACGGATTTGCTAAGCCTGAACAACCATTCGAGATTGGACCAACCTTAAACGGACAAGGCGAACAAGTAGGCGAATGGGAGTGGGACAAATAAAACTATAAGAAAATGAAAAAACAAAAATATCTATTGGGGGCAGCTATGGCCATGGCTTTGGCTGGCTGTTCGGACGACTTGACCGAAAAGATTACAAACCCCGTACAGACGGGCGAAGAAATCATATTCGGCAGCAGTATATCCAAAGAAAACCAAACGGATGCCAAGGGCATACAAGTTAAAACCATCTATGGCAGCCGCACCGAAACAGGTATTCCGGTTTATTGGAATCCTAAGGGTGATACCATCGCCATATTCTGCCCGCAGGCATCGGCTCCTGCAAATAAATTGGTAAACTACGTTGTAATGCCCGATACAACGAAGGAATCAAAGGACTGGAGTACTTCGGCAACCGTTGAAAAAGAAAAGTTGAATGAGGCCGGCTTGCAATGGGGTTCGGAAAACGAGCATGAGTTCTATGCACTCTATCCTGCCAAAGGATTAAAGAAGGCAGAGAACTTGGGCGATGATGCGGTAAAACATGGTGTACTCACCGCAACCATCCCTGTGACGCAGAACCCAACCTTGTGGGAACCCCTCTCGATGGGTACGGGTCTAACCTACTTTTCGCTGCCCAATATGGATTATGCCTACATGTGGGCACACAACCACGTGATGAAAGATCAGCTTCAAACCGGCTCCCCCATCAACTTGCACTTCAATAATTTGGTTACCGTTTTGGATATCACCATTCCCGGACCAGTTGAGGGAGGTCCCGTTACACTGACAAATATCAATATCGAATCGTTAACTCCAGGCGATGTCTTGACCGGCGACTTTAAGTTCTACATACAAGAAAAAAACGCGGACGGCCGCTATCAAGGTTATGTAGAACCGGTAAAATCAGACGAGGTACGTAATGTAATCTCTATCTCTTGCTGGAACAAAGAAGAACATAAATTCATCACCCTGAAACCTGGTACCTACGCTGTTGTAAAGGCTTATCTTGTACCGGCAGCTAAAGACCTTATCCAAAAGCGTAAACTAAAAATCAGCGTAGCCAAGTTGAATAGTGGTGCCCCGCACAAAAAGACATTCGATGCAGAAATCGTTGCCCAAAAGGTGAACCGCATTGTACTGCCCGAAGTATATAACACGACAACTCCGGATAACTGGATGAACAGCCTTGACCCGAATATCTACTTGTCTGAATTGTCAGTACCGGGCAGTAAGTTCTCGTATTTGACAATAGATAACAAGGCAAATCCTCCTTACCAGACCAAAACGATTCAAGGCCAGTTTGATGATGGCATTCGAGCATTTATTGTGCAGACAGGTTCGCAGACTACCTATGAAGAAAGTAGAAAAAGAATAGGAGGGAGTGATTGGTTTCCTAGGTATGAGTATTCATACAAGCATAAGAATACAGAAATGCCTGTAACCGGAGCAATAGCTGGTACCACTTTGGAAAATACAGTCAAAGATATTACTGCTGGATTAGAAAAAGCTCCTAACGAATGTGCATTTATTGTGCTTACTTGTAATTCGAGCGATGTGCAGAAGCACAAATATGTTACCGATGGTACATACAATAGAGTTGGAGGTAAAGGCGTATCAACTGCAGGTTGGACTCAAAGTTGGATAGAGGCCGTTAAATTCTACTTACAACAACTTGTTGACAAAGGTTATCCTATTTACACCGAAGAAATCACAGCAAATACCACAATCGGTGATGTACGTGGAAAAATCATCTTCAAGGTAAACTATAACGACCATAGTCAAGAACAATATATTACCGCAAATGATAGAGTACCTGCTCTCTTCAGCATGTGGATTAATCCGAAAACCATAGAATCACTAACTCCCACTGCCCCCCTTCGTTGGGGTACCCCCAATCCGGAATCAAGCAGAACTCCTATGAATTGGATGCACGTAGAAGCAACCAATGTAGGATCTGGCGCTGAGCTTGAAGTTGAACAGAAGAAAAAAGCGATTACCAACATGTTCCAAAACGCCGTTGACATTTACTTGAAAGGCGACTCGCACAATACCTTCTTTATGACAGATATAGGCGGTGTATATACAGCGGACAACTCTACAATCAAATTGGCAAAGGACATGAATAATTTAGCTGTTGATGCTCTGCAGACCCGCTCACAAAATGCCTCAACCGGATTAATCTTTATGAACTTTGCTGACCGAGGTGCTAAATCCGGACAAGAATGCCAAAGCGACTGGATTATCTCGACCATCATCGACAATAACTTTAAGTTCGCTCTGCGTAAGCGTCCTACTTCAAACTAAAATTCCCGGGTACGGGCAAAAAGCCCGTACCCATTCCTTTTAAAACAATAAACCTTTAAGGATATGAATAAGCAAACATGGATGGCCCTGCTCCTGGCTGCCGGCACCCTGCCGATGGCTGCGCAAGAGGCTAACGAATACCCTGAGGAGACCGTAGAATACAGCAACGATAAATACAAGGTAGAAACGAACCACTTCTGGAGCAACTGGTTTATCAGCGCCGGAGCCGGTGCACAGGTTTACTTTGGCGACCACGACAAACAGTGCAAACTCAAGCACCGCCTCTCGCCCGCTCTCGATATAGCCGTGGGCAAGTGGTTTACTCCGGGTCTGGGGGTACGCATCATGTACAGCGGTCTGAACATTAAGGGCGCTACCCAATTTGACCAAAGTCACTCTACCGGCGAAGAAGTTCCCGGAAAGGGCGGACACGGCTACTGGCTGACCAAACAGAAGTTCAGCATGCAGCACCTGCACATGGACTTTATGTTCAACCTTTCGAACTTGATTTGTGGCTACAACGAAAAGCGCGTATGGAACATCAGCCCGTACGTAGGTTTGGGCTGGGCACACGTAGGACGCTCGCCCAAGGTAAACGACATTACCGGTAACTTCGGTTTGCTGAATACCTGGCGCCTGTGCAAGTCGCTCGACGCCAATCTGGATGTTCGCGCCATGATTGTGAACGACGACTTTGACGGTGAAATTGGCGGACGCAAGGGCGAGGCCATGCTCTCGGCAACCGTTGGACTGACCTATAAACTGCCGCAGCGCGGCTGGAACCGCAGCAAGACCGTGGTACGCTACAACAACGAGGCCCTCGACGAAATGCGCCGCAAGCTCAACGAAATGAGCGAGGAGAACAACCGCCTGCGCGAGGCTCTGACTGCCAACGACAAACAGCAGGCCGAAGTACACGCCAAGCAGATTGCTGCCGGCAACCTCATCATCTTCAAGATTGGCAAGAGCACACTCTCGAAGGAGGCACGCGCCAACCTGGGCATGTTTGCGGAAGTTATCAAGAACTCAGACGAAAAGGCCGTTTACACCATTACCGGTTATGCCGACAAGGGTACAGGCAGCAAAAAACGCAACGAGCAACTCAGCCGTCAGCGTGCCGAAGCTGTTTACGATTGCCTGGTCAACGAGTTTGGGGTTAACAAGGATCAACTCCACATTGACTACAAGGGCGGCGTAGACAACATGTTCTACAACGACCCGCGCCTGAGCCGCGCCGTTATTACCCGTGGTAAGTAAAAACTTTCTTACTCGAAAACCCTTACTGAATCCCCTGCAGCAACAGAGCGTGCTGCAGGTGATTTTTTTTGTTTACGTGCACTCCAGCCACGAAAAGTACATCCGGCAGCTCATAAATTCAGTCAAAAATGACAAGTAGCTATTACAACAATATCTAACAAAAGGTTAAACATACACGTCAATCACACCTATTTGTCAAGATCTTTATATCTTTACTGCCGAAAAGAAATTTAAACACATAACAGATTTTACAAGAGCTACAGCCCTACCCTCTATAGGTAGATAAAAGCTGTACACGCAACAAGGTAGAGGGCGCCCTATCTTTTACAAGCACAGAATACTTACTAAGAAGCAACGAAAAAGATAACAAACCAATTAAACTACATATGGACAAAGTTATTTTACCTAAGCTATCGAGAGCTGCTCAAGAACAATGTTCGGAAAGCTGCGTTTACGTACCTCCTGCAACCCTTAGGGTATGCGTAGAGACCGAAGGAGCGTTTTGCGGTTCGATTATCGATCAAGAAATACCTGAATCCCATAGAGGACTTGAAATTAAAGAACACGAATTTGCTACGGGCAAAGAATGGGAAACTGATTTCTCAGACAATGAGTGGCAAACCAATTAACAACACAGCTTTATGAAAAAACAGCTATTACTGGCAGGCGCAGCCCTGACTTTAGGATTGGCCGGCTGCAGCGACGACGTGACTGAAAACCTGAGCAATCCCATACAAACCGGCGAAGAAATTGTTTTCGGTTCGACCATCAACAACGGGGAGTATCAAAAAGCAAACGGCATACAAACTAAAACAATCTATGCCGAACGCATCGATCATGGTATACCGGTATTGTGGGATCCCGAAGGCGATGAGATTGCCATTGTATGCCCTCAGGCTTTGGGGAATACCAAACGGGCAGACTACCTTGTTAAGCCGGATACTACAACGACAAATTGGAATCAATCGGGCTCTGTTGCCAAGTTAGACCCGTCCCAAACACTGAAGTGGGGCGAAGAAGACGCCCATAAATTCTTTGCCTTCTACCCTCAAAATGCAAGCATTCTGAAGGATTATGCCATTGAGGGGGAGAATGTAAATTTTACCATTTCGCTGCCAGCCACTCAAAATCCTACGGGCTGGCACACCAAAACTGACGAAAACACCCAAGAAACAACCATCTACGAAATACCGAATATGGACTATGCCCTTATGTGGGCATACAACAAGGTGTATAAAAGTAAGTTACAGGGAAAATCAATAGATCTTGATTTCAAGAACTTTGTAACTGTACTTGACATCACGATTCCGGGCCCTAAAAATGAGCACGATGCCGTGACTATTAACAATATCGTAATCAGCCCCACCGACCCAAGCCAACAACTGACAGGCGACTTCAAGGCGACTATCATTCCTCCCAGCGCTACTGCTCACCACGATATAGCGAGCATGAAACTGAGTACCCCCACCCCCAACGGGGCCCATCGGCAAATAAGCATATCGTGTGTGAACAAGGATAACCAGGGTATTACGCTTAAACACAACGAAAAGTTAGTAATCAAAGCTTACCTTTGTCCTAAAATTGAGAACTACAATTTGGATACCGAAAAGATTAATTTATCGTTTAGAATCAGCACCAACAAGGAAACTCTGACGATAAACCATGTACCGACCCATATTACGAACAGCAAGGTGAACAGAATCCTGCTACCGAATATCAAACCGTAAGCCGCAAGCCTCCGGGGGCCGGGTATCCCGGGCGTAAAGCAGAAGTACAGAAGATATGCCTGAAACATTGCTTTCAGGAGTAATAGCAGCAGCTACCTCTTACTGTTCGATTGGTTATTGCCACCTTTAATGAATGGGGTTCGGCAACACCCCATCAGCTACAGTGCGGAAGAACCTGCGAACCACGCCCTGAAGGCAGGTTATTGAGATGGACGAACGCCTTCTGTATATTTGCAGTGAAAAGAAAAAAGATGAAGTGGCAATGTTCTGTGCCCATCATCCAATGCATAGCGGGAAGATGCCGAATCTCGGCTCTTCCCGTTTTTTGTGGCAATGCAACTGCATTTTTCGATAGATATCTTAAAGGCTAATGAGTAAACCGAAACTCACTAGCCTTTTACTTTTTATTTCATAGGTAGAACCGCGGAGACGCTTACACCTATATATAAAGATAAGTATCATCTGTCAAATGCTAATTCAAGGCTATAATATAAGATCGTGCAAGCACCTCTTCGAGTGAATGACCATCAATCTTCAAATTGTCCCAAATATCATGTTCATCGTCAAAGGAGGCTATCACTTCACCGTCGCAATGCGTATCTCCATTGCACTGCCAGCCAATAAATTCTTTACTCCTATCTCTCGGCAAAATTTTGCATTCAATTGGGTAAGACTCTCTATGGATGCCATAGAAGGTGTCCTTGTCGATATAATAAAAGCCAAGGTTTAAGCCAACGTCGACTACTTGATCTCTAA